>SAMEA3663224__coassemble_153_pt1 | contig 73530 bp, 63 predicted proteins | sample SAMEA3663224__metabat2_low_PE_008 | metagenome-assembled genome bin SAMEA3663224 (sample SAMEA3663224) | pig gut metagenome | biome: pig gut; feature: pig-associated habitat; material: faeces | place: China | collected 2013
TGTCCGTCCTGTCCGTAAACATAGGCGGTGTTATAATTTGAATCAACGCTTGAAACAAGCTGGTTACGCTCGTTCCAGGCGTAAGTCCTGCAATATCTAGAACCTTTTACATTGCCGTCTGAGTCATCTTCTTCCTTGAACAATCCCCAGCCATAATCGGTGGAGTAGACATTATCTGTTTCTTTTGTAATTTTATGGTAAGAAATATCATCACCGTTGTTCTCAAAGCTTCCGTCCTGTTCGCAGATGATATTGCCGTTTGAATCGTATTTGTAATATCGGTCTCCTGCACAGATAAGGCGGTGGGTAAATTTTTCGTCATACAGATAATCAAAACTGTAATTGAGGTTGTCACCGATTGTTTTATGCGGTGTTACAGTTTCAGAACTGACTTTTGAAGTCATGTTGCCCAAGCCGTCTGTATCAAACTCAAAGAGCTGGCTGTAATTAGACACAAATTCTGGCGAACTAGACTTGTACGGGTTATATGTAGTCTCGCCGTCAACCTTTATAAGCTGATAAAGGTCGTCGTAGCTATATGTCTGCTTTGTCTTATAATTTCCATTCACAGAGTCAAGGCAGTCGTTCTCGTAGTTTTTGGCGATTCCCTGCCTAAAGGCAGGTCGCACTTTTCGTGGTTCCGCGTCTTACGCACTCCATTCCTACGCGGCTTGAAGCTTCGCTGCCAATCCGCTTCGGAACTCACCTATAGGCGAGCCACTACAATACGCCACTTCGCGTCGTTTGCATGAGTGGAAATTATTTACGTTTGCGCCTTTGGCGCAGACACATCGCTAACAGAAAGATAATTTAATTATTATATTAAGATGAAAAAATAAACTGCTTTTTTTCCCGTTCGCTCAAATCTGCAGGTGAAACATTCTGATTTTTCGCATAAGCCATTAAACCTTTTAAATCAAGTCGTGTCTTTTGTAATTTTGAAGGCAATACCGGTTTTGGTGTGTTTTTCAGCGAGTTTTTATATCTGCTCATCAGTCCATTCATAATCATATATCTCCATTATCTTTTTTGCATTTTCTTCATCAATAGCAAACTGAAATGGATGAAGAATTCCAATATGTTCCGCATTAAAGACCTTGCAGTAATGCTCCAGCAATTTTTTGTTTGCGGCAAATCCTGTCATAAGCCCAGCATATCCAAAATCGCATGACTTCTTCGCCGCTATTGAAAACAGATGACCTCCAACGCAGGTATACTTTACCTGCTCAACAATTTCTTTGTTATTCTGAGGATTGGCGCACATCCAGCAGATATAGACCGCCTGCATATCTTCATTTCTTGACAGCGCTACCAATCCTTGAATATCAACCGAGCCTTCCACTACAAGAGCATAAACCTCATTTTCATCAACCAAATCTGCCCAATTAACATACCAGCCGTTCTTTTCGTTATACTTTTTTAAAAAGGACTTTCGCTTTATTCTTATGACTTCCGTTTGAACAATTTCGCCTGTTGTTGAATCTTTTAGACAAGGCGTAAACTCGTCTATCCAAACATTAATCATAAGAACAACTCCTTTTATAATAGTATTATAGCACAAAAATTAAGGAATTTGCAGTTTTTTATAAAAAAATGGCGCATCTGCCAAAGAATAAACCGTTACATTCCTGCGCGGCTTGAAGTTTCGCTGCCAATCCGCTTCAGAACTCGCCTAAAGGCGAGCCACTACAATCGCATTTTAAACCGATTGCCTGCGGCTAAAAAAAAATGATTTCAAACTCGTTCCTAATAGTCTTTTAACTACGAAACAAAGAAACTACATATGCGATAGGAATAATTATGGATAAAACAATGAATGGCATCGTAGTCAAGAATCGTTTTATAAACAACTGATATTCTTCTAAAAAGTCTATGAATGCTACATCACCTGTTTGACTTATCTTTTCTTCAAGATAAGGAACTAAATTTGTATATCGCGGATACCATCGTTCCCGTACTCCGAACATATTTATTTCTCCAATGTGTTTTAATGTCTCAATATCATTCTTGCTATCCAGATATTCTACAAATTTATTTCTTTCATAATAAAAGGTTGAATCAGCCTTCTTAAATTTTCTTATATTCACAACAAAAACAATTGCACACGATAAAAATAATATAATAATTGTCATAACATCACCTTTTTAATATCTATAAATCTCTAAAGTTTTTTCAATACAATAATCTTTTATGGCATTTTCAAGATTACTCATCTTTTGCGCAGCTTTGTCCAAAACCTCATTTAACGAAGTTGCTTTTGTTTGAGTTGAATTATAACGGACATGTGCTTCTCCAGCAGTTGCTGACGCACCAATACCAATCTTAACACCAGCTCCAGTATTACCACCTGTTCCCTTTGACTTTGACACTCCTATTGAAACATCCACATCTTTTGAATCTATATCTATTGTTAAATCACCACCTACAGACACACCTATATCTGCGGAGCCTCCAATTGTCATAGTTCTAGAAGTTCCAGATTCAACCCCATCCGAAAATACATCAAGAGAAACCGATATCCCAGCGGATGCATCAGCACTGAACTCTGCCCCAATACTTTCTGATGTAAAAACTCCAAAAGTAACACCTTTTTCTTTTGAATACCCTATGGAAAAACCGCCCGATACAGAACCACCAAAGCCAGCACCGGCCGAACCAAAAACATCAATATTCAATACCCATTCACCATCCGGATCCATATAGCGTACCGGATTATCCCTGCGTAGTGGTACAAATTGAAATTGATGGGAGGAAAGGTATATTTCAATAATTGTTCTAGTATATTCCGATAAAGAGGATTTCATTATAAAAAGCCCGATGAAAAGAATTCACAAAATAAAAACTCCAACCGTAATAAAATCAGCTTTTTCAGAAGAACAGATTGAGATGATAAGAAGAACTGCTGCAGATAATACTAGAAATCTTGCAATTATAGACATTCTGCTTTCTTCAGGAATAAGGGTAAGTGAACTTGTCAGGCTTAATCGGTCTTCGGTCAGTCTAAATTCACGAAGTTGCATTGTGTTTGGAAAAGGGGCAAAACAGCGTGAAACTTATTTTGATGTGCGTACAAAAATAGAGCTTGAAAATTACTTAAAGACTAGAAAGGATAAAAACAGGGCTCTGTTTGTTACAGAAAGAAAAAAAACAAAGCATGGGGCTTTCTCCAGGCTCTCCGTAAATTCTGTAGAAAAAATGATTCGGGAAATAGGTGTGAAGACAGAGATTGAAAACGTACATCCCCACAGATTCCGACGGACAATGGCAACTCGTGCCATAGACAAAGGAATGCCTATTGAACAGGTTCAGGTATTGCTTGGTCATACGAAAATCGACACAACTCTGCGTTATGCAAATGTTCAACAGAATAATGTAAGGCATTCGCATCAGAAGTATATTTGCTAGGGATTTCGTATTTTACAAGTTAATTGTAAAACTTATATAAGATGGAGAAATCTAGTATCTTTTTTATAGTTTCATCAATAAACTCTCCATTATGTTTCTTTTTACATTTATCCGAAATCTCCTTAAAATTGCATTTTTTGTAAATAACATTTATAATTGATATATGAGACTTTCGAATAAATTTTCTTTGACTAGAATTATTTTGGCACCAGTTATTTTCATCATATATAATCTTCCAAAATGGCTGAAATGGGAACCAACTTCACTTCCATCTGTTATTGCCATTTGTGCAGCAATTCCAATTCTTGCCTTTGCTGAGCTGACTGATTATTTTGACGGACACTATGCACGCAAGAACAATGAAGTTTCAGATTTTGGAAAAATGTTTGACCCCTTTGCAGATGTTTTCCTTCACCTTTCCATGTTCACCTGTTTTGTTTTTGATGGATACATGCCGGTTGTCTGCTATGTTCTTATCTTCTACAGGGAATTCAGCCAGAACTTTCTCAGAATGGTTGCGGCAAAAAGCGGAACAGCAATTGCAGCCAGAAAAGGTGGAAAGGTCAAGACAGTATTTTATGTTGCAACCTGCTTTGTTGTTCTTATTCAGGAACTAATTATCCGTACCGGACTAAACACTACTCTCGAGCTAAACATGAATATGTTCAAATATGTTGGATGGGGATTTGCCGGAGTCTGTGTTATTCTTGCATACTCATCATTTATTGATTACATAAAAAACTTTGGCGGTTTATTGAAAGAATCAATGTAAACGAGCACTAAAATGAGAAGAAAGAGAGTTGCACTTGTTGTTGATTATGCGGAAACCGAGTATTCACAACGACTTATCAAGGGAGCATTAAAGTTCACCAGCAAGAACGACATGGAGCTGGTTGTATTCCCAATCGGAATTATCAATTCTAAGAGCTACAGCCACGAATACCAGAACCTGTCCATTGCTTCTCATATCACAAAAAAAAACATTGACGGCATCATTTTCATGACGGGTGGAATGATGCACACTATTACCCGCGAGTACCTTCATTTATACCTTAAGTCATTTACCGGCATTCCGGTTGTTACCATTGGATGCGAATTTGATGACATGCCATGTGTTATCCATTCCTGCGAAAAATCGATGGAAAAACTCGTTGAGCACCTTATTCTCAAGCACAAGAAAAAAAAATTTGCACTCATGAGCCTTGCAGGAAACTCTACTGAAGCAAAAGTAAGGGAAACAGTTTTCAGAAACACTCTAAAAAATCACGGAATCAAATTTGACGAGAAAAAACTTTTGCAGGGTGACTTTACCTATGACAGTGCATCTGTTGCCATGAAATCCTACTATGGCCGAAACAAAAAATTTGATTTTGATGCAATTGTATGCCTTAACGATGAAATGGCCTACGCCTGCATGGACATTCTTCACAGCCACGGAATAAAAATCCCACAGGATATTATTGTCACAGGATTTGATGACGAACTTCATTCAGTTTGCATTTCACCATCCCTAACAACAATAAACCAGAACATTGAAAAACAGTCATACGAGGCGGCAAAAATTCTTCACTGCATCTTCAACAAGCAGCCTTATCCTATGAAGAAGACTACCACATCCACAGCATTGTTCAGGCAGTCGTGTGGATGTGTTTCTGCAAAAGACAAACCATGGATTTCACTTAACTCCAAGGGTATCCAGACAAATACATCAACATCCAGTGAATCAGAAGAAATGAACCGATGGCTGGGAAATCGAAACATGTATTTTCAGGCTGTTCAAGTCTTTTCCAATCTCAAGATCAATCTTTCTCTCCAGGAATTAAGGGGCAGAATCAGCTTTGACTTAAGGCGATTTGACATTCCGGCAGCTGCAGTATGTCTCTTTGAAAAACCAATTCAGACTCAGCCTTTTGACTATTTTCCGCTGCCTTCAAAAATAACTTTGTATTCTGCTTATGATGATGAAAGCGGATTCAGAACTGACCCGAATTCTAAACCACTTGTTTTTGATCCTCATGAAAACCTGATTCCGAAAAAAGTCTTTTCAACAATGAACAACTCCATTGTATACACCCTTTACAGAAACTCTTACTTGTTTGGTTACCTTGTTATCAGGCCTGGTGCATACGATCCGACTATCTACACTGTTGCAGTCAAGCTTATTTCTACAGCACTTGCTCATTCATTTGTATACAACGAAAACACAATCAAACATCAGAAACTGCTTAAAGAATACGACACAGTTTGTGAAGTTTCAGTTACAGACGAACTTACAAAACTTTTGAACAGACGAGGTTTTATTTCACTTGGGAAGAAAACACTCGAAAATGCCATGGCACTAAAGCAGTCCGGGCTGATTCTTTTCGGCGACATTGACGGTCTTAAGACAATAAACGATACCTACGGACACGCTGCAGGAGACAAGGCAATTATTGCAGAATCCAGTATTTTAAAATCCACATTCGGGAGCAATGATATTATTGGACGACTGGGCGGTGATGAATTTGCCATTCTCTGCCAGGGAATGAATGAGGCAAAATTCAAATCACACCGGGAAACTCTTGAAGCTCTTTGTGATAACTACAACAAGACTTCCGGTGCACCATTCAAGCTTTCCATCAGTATAGGATGCGCTCCATTTGGCCCGGAAACTGGTTATGACATGGACAAGATTCTGGCTATGGCAGATTCAATTTTGTATAAAGAAAAGAAATTAAAGCACAAGAAAAAAACCAGGAGATAACGATGAAACTCGAAGCAAAATTTTATGCCGAAAACAACAAGCTGTATTTCCTTGACGGTAAGGAACTTGACGCTACAAAACATATTGAAGTAACAGCCTGTGAAATCTCAGAAAAATGCACAAACCCAGATACTCTCTACGGAATCAGGGTTTCATATTCAGAAGTAGGAGAGGATGAAGATTCATACAACGAGGATTTTCTGGCAAGACTTCGCGATGACTTAAAGGCTCTGGAAGAAAAAAATGTATTCGCATTCATCATTCCATGTGGAACAGATAAGGACAGGCACAAGGATGATTTTACTTTCAGCATGAAACACTGTGCCAGAAGAATTAAAGACTGCGAAAGCGTTGTTGGATTTGCACGTCCAGATTTAAATGCCGATTTTTTTACTGAAGAAGTTTCTGCCAAGCACAAACACTACATTTTCTTTGAAAACAACGAAGATGTTTTATGCAATTGCAGTAATTTAGTACGATACTAGAAAGCCTTAATTTATTTAGGGTCCTAATCATAATTTGTCATAAAATTACACTGTTTGCAAAATTTTCATCATTTTTCAAATAAATTTCATTAAAATTTGTTGAACAAAAACAGTAAATTTGTCAAAATAATCTCTGAAGAGAGTAAAATTTACATTTCGGAGAATTATTTATGCTTTTTCCACGCGAAAACCTTGTTAAGCTTGTTTCCGGCACTTTGGCTTTTTCCGTTTTGCTTATTACGCTTTGCCTTTGCACTATTTTCTTTGTTCCAGAAACAGAGCTTACAAACGACACAGAACTTATATTCCAGAAAGAAACAGCATCAGAAATGGCTCAGGAAGAAAACCTTGAATCACTTTTTTCAGCACCAGAAACTGATACATTCGTAATTGAAGCCAAGAAGAAGGAAGACACTGGTCTTGTCCTTTACAAGCAGCCTGAAAGCCGTGCAGCTGTTGAATGGTACTACTCAAAGGTTACCAACAACCGTGACATTTCCCAGGCAATTCTTGAAAACGCAGCAAAATACAACGTGCCTCTTTCACTGGCATTTGCACTGGCTCACACAGAAAGCCGCTACAAGATTACTGCAATTCACAGAAACACCAACGGATCTATTGACCGGGGACTTTTCCAGTTGAACAGCCAAAGCTTTCCAAAACTTACTGAAGAAGATTTCTACGACCCAAAAGTTTCTGCATACTATGGATTGTCTCACCTGAAATATTGCCTCAACACTGCCGGAAACGAAATTGCAGCCCTGGCAATGTACAATGCAGGTTCAAACAAGGTCAAGAGAAACAACACGCCTCAGACTACCTTGAACTACATTTCTGAAATCCAGAGCTACAGGAACATGCTCGAAGAAAACTTTGCACAGGAAGTTCTTGCTCTTTACAACGTTAATTCAAAGAACAATCTCCTGGCACAAATCAGATAAAAAATATTGGCCGGAATTTTAACCAACACCGGTCAGCACCATATTGCAGGGAATTCTGATTGTATTTTAATTCAAATCTCCTAATAGCTTGTCTTTTCCATGGATGAGTATTTTTTGAAAAGTTCCACGGCGGATTCTTCTCTATGGAACTCTTCCCATACAAATTCATTTGACTTTCCCATTACTTTTTCATTGATTGCATCGTAGAAAGGCTTGTCATCAAAACCAATTTCCCTGGCATCATTGATGTTCATGGCGCTGTACACGACAGGAATTCTTGCCCACATAATTGCAGCCAGACACATGGGACAAGGCTCACTTGTGGTGTAAAGAACACAATCACTCAAGTCAAATTTTCCAAGAGTTTTTCCGGCCAGGCGGATTGCATTGACCTCGCCATGAGCAGTTGGATCATTGTCACGGACAACTGTATTGTGAGCTCTTGCAACAATCCTGTCTCCCTGAACTATTACGCAGCCAAAAGGACCACCACACCCGCCGTCGATACCTTCATGAGCCATTTTTACTGCAATATCCATATATTCTTTCTTGTATTCTATTCCCATATTATTCTCCAAACCACAAAAGTATAAATCCCTTCAAATCCGGCAAGCTCCTGTATTCAGGGACTTGGCTAGTTAATGGTCAAATCAAGCCATGCCTCGTGAGCATCACCTGTGGCTTCCATGATTACCTTTACGTAAACCTGGTATGATCCGGCCGAAAACCATGCAGGCAGAGAAAGTGTATTATTTGTCGATTTCAAAGTTGCCATTCTTTGTGACAAATCCTCTCCATCCTGATAGAGAACCATCTCACTTGTGTATCCACTTGTCAGTTCTATATTGTCCTTATCCTTAATTTCAAGAGACGTGCTGAATGCAGTTCCGGCGGGTCCAGTCGTCCTTGACAGGCTAAGGAAATAAAGTTGATTTTCATACTCGAAACTTGCTGAGGCAACACGGACAACAATCTTTCCCCAGTACTGGCCGCTCTCGCTAACCTTTTCAATTCCATACAATGGCAGCACAGTGCCCCTTGAGTTGCAGATGGCATACCCGCTCACATCCGTGTCTGAGGCCAGCTTCAGGATTTTTGTTCCAACGTAGGATTCATAGTCATCAACGCCGGAAATCCCGAACTTAGTGCTGGAACCGCTATGCAGGTACTCAACATAGTCGGATGATGATGCAAGCTCTATGTAAGAACATAAAACACTTGTTCCAGTCTTGAGACCCGTTCCGGATACAGTGAGTTTTCCGGTAATATTTGCCGATCCCGATCCTAAGGAACTCATATTGACCGTTGAAGATGATGGAACCGTATATGAGACATTATCACTAAAAGATCCAGTTACGCTCAGAGCATAATCGTTGCCCGGAGCACAGCATCTTGCCAGTGCCGCTTTTAATGTATGCAGTGGAAATTGTGATGACCCGCTGTTGCCGTCGCTGGGACTCTCTCCCGACCAGTCGCTTACACCCTCGCCAACCACGTAATAACTTGTGTAGTGGATGCCTGCAAGATCCAGGGCTGTAGAGGCCTCTCCATCTGCATCAGCCCATACATCAGTTACTGTATTTGGATAAATCAGCAGGGTCTCCCTGTACAATAAGGATGGAATAGGAGTAGCCAGACCTGCCTGTTGTGCAGAATAGAACTTGAAAACCACATCATATCCGCCCTGTGGGATTCCAGAATAAACAAGCTTTCCGGAAGTTATTGGAGTCAAAGGGACGAGATTTGTACCATTTTTTTTGTCAATGCTGAAATGAGTTATGCCGTAAGTGGCCCAATTCTGCACAGGAAGTTCTATGCCAGCAGTTCCAGAGGCAAACTCAAGGTCAAAACTCAGTTCTACAACCATGTTGTTTCCTAGATTTTTTGAAACGGTTTTTGACATGAATGGACCTGGAGCATCAATGCTGGAATATACTTCAATCTTGAAATATACCAGGCCACTTGAAACCTTTGGAATATCAAATATAAGTGTCTTCTGCTTTTCCCCGCCGTTACTTTCAACAACTCCAGTTGCAAAAGTAGAATCTGTTGTAGATTTAAGCAGATAATAGAAGCCACTGACCCAGCCGGATGGAACTGCAGTTCTTGAATCATCACTGACAGTTGCACATACTTTAAGCATCTGAAGCTGCGGCTGAGCAGAAGAACCTGAAGGCACCCCGGAATATGGCTGACTTTCATCAAGAGAAACTGAACATGAAGTCAAACATGCCATGAGAATAACAAGGGAACAAACTGATCTGATTATTTTTTTCATACTGTCTACCTGCTTTTTCTTCCTATGGATTTGTCTGGACCACATTCAATTCAGGCCATCCGTAATAAGGAGAATCCGGATCACTTATAATGCTCCATGTCCACAACTGGTCTACAGAAATGTTTGATGGATATCCACTACGATCATTTAGTGTAGAAAGCTTTTCAACTGCATTAGCTGCATCAATTCCATAAAGATTTTCAGGTGATTGACCGCTTTCATTTCTTCCAACTCCATTTGAGTTTGAAACAGTTCCACGATATTCACAGCCGGAACGATAAACAGAATCCCCAACAAATCCTCCAGTATCAAGATATCCTACAATTGCTCCCGGATGTCCTTCATGATTTTTCGAATCTTCAAAAGTTGACTTTGTATATATTCTGCCGTAGTTGAAACAATTTTTTATATCTCCGGTATTACTTCCCGCAATTCCACCGGCATTACAATATAAAGTACCAGCCCAATACATTACTGCATTATTTGAAATATCACCATAGTTGGCACAATTGTAAATTTTTCCCGAACCCATGTTTGTCCGGACAATTCCACCAATCTCATGAAAATCTTTTCCCGATACAGCAGCGTAGTTTACAACGTTATAAACTGAACCAAAGTTATGACCAACAACTGCACTAAGCATGCAAGGATCCCGAGAATTCGATGAACCATTAATATATGATCCCTTTACAACCAGATTCTTTACTACACCACCATCAGCAAGCCAATCAATTATGGCGCCTCCCTTGGACGTTTCAGATTCCTTCTTCAAGGTTACTGTGTGTCCATGTCCATTAAATGTTCCGTAGTACTTATTGTCCTCAACACCAATGACAGGACAGCTTTCATCAAGAGTAATATCTTGGGTCAAATTAATATTATGAGACAAACCAGTACCCATCGAAATAGAATTCAAATATTCAGCAGCAGCCTTAAATGTTGCAGCAGAACTGATGTTTAGGGTATCACTAATCGGGTAATTGGTGGTTTTACTGCTGTATGTCATTCCGTTATAAGTACATGACATGTAAATAGTATATTCCGTTCCTGAAGGAGGAACTGGACAGTTTGACATTACACAATAACTTGAATTTGATTTATTAACCTGATGGTTCGATAATATGTCATCTCGAATCATGACACCCATGAATAGGCTGGAAGCTACGACAGGATTTCCATTTTCATCCTCAAGAGAACAAATGAAAGCTTTTTTGTTGTCACACATAAGCTTAAACTTAATCTTTCCAGGATTGTTGCTTATATGAATATTTGCAGACAGATTCTTTGTGAGAACTCCGGAATTTGAAGGTCCAAGAACACAGTAATACTTTACATTATCATGAGGAATTACCATGAAGTTGTCTGCAACCTTGTCTGTAAGAGTAACTCCAGAAACAGGCTTAACCAAAACATAATTTAGTCCTGAATGCTGGCTGTAGTCACTTGGTTCAATCCATGCAGCAGGAGTCTTTGTAAGAGTATTGTCCGTGTAGACATACTTACCGTTAAGCGAAATCTTATATGGATTTGCTTCAGTATGGGTTACTGATGATGTTCCGGAAAGGATGAAATTTCCTGTTCCACTAAGTTTAACATCACCGTTAACAGTACAGTTCCTGAGCTTAAGATTTTCAGAACTTGTGTAATTTATTCCTGCATCAAAAGTAATGTCTGTAAATGTACATTCTCCCCCAGAGACAGCAAATTTTGATCCCGCTGTTGCAGGTATAATCTTTCGGACTGTTGCCGCACCTGAAGAATTTGATCCGACAACTGTTACAGGCCTGTCTGGATCATTAACAGCCAAATTTTCCGTGATGTCAGAAAGAAGGATTACTCTGTTTTGAGTTTCCGTTGGATTATTTTCAAAGAAGCTGATTGCAGTTGCAATTGAATTAACCGGAGAAGCCTTTGTTCCAAGTCCGGATGACGCACCTGCAGAAACATATACTGTCTTTACAACCGGCTTAACATATCCAACAACAGTTTCGCTGTCTATATAGGTTCGCTTTCGTGACGACACCTTGATCTTTGTGTAAACCGGCACAACCGGAATAGTCTTGGCAGAAGTCAGCTTTCCAGAATCATAGGGTGTCGACTCGTAGTTGATTCCATCCACGCTGGAGTAAAGCTCGTAGTAAACGGTTACACCTGAAACAGGATGATTGACGCTGTTCGGATTTTTTGTCATGGTCGGAGGAGCAATTATTATTGACCCCATACCTGTTGATGAATCCTGGTCAATGCGCACATTAGTGTCAGCATCAAAGGGATCTGAAAGTGCCTGAGTTGGAACAGATAAATTTGTTCCGTTTCTTGAGGTAGTAATCAGTGCAGGGCCAAGCATTTCTGCCTTTACCGATGTTTCCACCATGGAAGAAAGGCCACCCTTATCTGTTACAGTAAGTGTGTAAATAATATTATCCGTAGACTGAGTTGTTCCTGTAAGGTAGTAGAAGCTGTTTGCATCCTCAATAAAAGAAAGACCTGCAGCCTCGGTATTAACATCAAGATCGGCAGGGGCAGTCCTTATCATTTTTGTGCCGCCGTTCTGAACACTGAGAGTTCCGTCAGCTGCAATGTTAAAGTCATAAGTGTCTGACTGTCCATTACTTGAAGTAATCTTAATTGACTTTATGTCCTTGTGAATTCCACTTGATGAAAAATTTCCCTCTGACCCCATATTGAAACAAACGACATATTTGTTTGAGTCATAAATCATAACAACTCCGCCGTATGGTTCAAGAGGAAGTGAATTGCACACAACCTTAAGATCAGAATAGCTTTCAAAAGGAACTCCTGAAAGCGGATGAGTCAAGTCAAAGTTAGGAGAAATATTAAAACCACCCTCGCAGGCACGCAGGAAATCTTTCTTGACCGTAAGAATAATCTCAGACATGTCATTGGGATTCTGAATGAGAGTATAGCTTGCCATTGGATTAAGAGGGGCTCCCCAAAGATGCGGCCATTCCGACTGGGCATCCAAAGCCTTAAACTCAGGATGAGACATTCTGATGTTCACATTGTCAGTGAAGGCGTACTCCTTCGGGTTTCGCAGGTAGAAGGAAACGGTAAAGTCTTCTCCGCAACCGACATAATATGTTCCGGCGGAAAAAATTCCCTCATATCCCTTGACCTCATACTTTTCGATGGCGGCAGTATCAGTGTAAAGCTCAAAAAAAGATCTTACGGGTTCGTTAAAGGAATCCTCAAGCATTGCACAGGATGCAAGAACGGACATTCCTATTCCAGAGAATAAAAATTTCAGAAAACCAGAAAATAACTTTTTCACTTTTTAATAAACTCTCTACTTTGAAAAAATGCGCACAAAAAGCACAGTTTATTTCATATATATACATCAATATTTTATCGGAAATTTTACTCATTTGTCTAGAATTTTGGAGAATTTAAACATTTTAAGGCCAGTGAAAACCAGCAGCCAAAAACACCTTAATTGAAATTATTCTTCCTAAACGCTAAAATCTTCGGCATGTTGTTAGCACAAATTTTATCTGTTTCCATCTTTGTGGTGATGTTCATTCTCATCATCCTGGAAATATTTGAGCGACAGTGGACAACTCTGGTATGCGGGGCTCTAACACTGATCCTGGTATTTGGTCTGGGCATGCACTCAGCAGAGGCAGCTCTCAAAACACTCAACGTTGAAAACATTTTTACGCTTGGGTTCTGGTATGCAGCAGAAGGCGGAGAGGGAGAATCCAGCGGAATCAACTGGGCTACAATCATCTTCATCACCGGAATGATGATCATGGTTGAAGGAATGGCACGTGTCGGATTCTTCAGATGGCTGTGCATGCTTCTTGCTAAGGCTGTTAAGTACAAGGTAATTCCTATCTTTGTAACTTTCATGCTTATGTCTGGAATTCTTGCTATGTTCATCGACTCAATCACAGTTATCCTGTTCCTTGCAGCAGTCACTGTTGAACTCAGCCAGCTTCTAAAATTCAACCCGGTTCCAATGGTTCTTGCAGAAGTATTCTGTGCAAACCTGGGTGGATCCGCAACAATGTGTGGTGACCCTCCAAATATCATCATCGGAACTTCATTCGGTTACTCATTTGCTGACTTTGTATGCAACACAGGTGTAATTGCCGGCATTTCATTGATATTCATTCTTGTGTTCTTCTTCTTCAGCTACAGAAAGGAACTTTCAACCTCTGAGATAGTTGATACATCTGCATTCCCTACTCCAGAAAGTGCAATCACAGACAAGAAGGGATTCGTTGTTTCTTCCGTTATCTTCGCAATTGCAGTTCTCATGCTTGTTACTCACGCTCAGACACATCTCAGCGTTGCAACAATCGGTCTTTTCATTTCAATCATTACTCTCCTGACAGCCCCAAGGCACATAAAGGAAATCATGAGCAAGGTTGACTATAAGACAGTTCTCTTCTTCCTGGGACTCTTCGTTGTCGTAGGCGGACTTGAACAGACTGAAATTCTCAAGCTCATTGCAGGATTCATCCAGAGCATTTCAGGCGGAAACCCATACATCATGATTGCAATCATCATCTGGGTAAGTGCAATGGCATCTGCTTTCGTAGACAACATTCCATTTGCCGCAACCATGATTCCGGTTATCCAGACATTGAGCGGTTCAACTGGTGTTGACCTCAAGACAATGACATGGGCCCTTTCCATGGGAACTGATATTGGTGGCAGCGCAACTCCAATCGGGGCAAGTGCAAACGTTGTCGGAACATCAGTTGTTGCCAAGGCCGGACATCCGGTAAGCTGGGGAACATACTGCAAAAAAGCCGTACCTGCTACTATAATAGTTATGGTTATTTCTACCGTATATATATTTATAAAGTACTTATAGCCTAGGGGGTCAGCCATGGATAAGCAAATTATTATTTCAATCGGACGTGAATACGGAAGCGCAGGTCATGTTGTTGCAAAGATTCTTGCAGAAAAACTGGGAATTGAAGTATTTGACAGGAACCTTCTTGATGAAATTGCAGGCGTAAAGAAAGTCGACACAAACAACCTTAGAATGTACGACGAAAAGCCAAAGCACAGATTCTTCTCAAGAACTGTTCGCGGATACTCAAATTCACCTGAACAGAATGTTGCAGAACTTCAGTTTGCCCTTCTCAAGTCAAAGGCAGCTGATGGTGACTCCTTCATCATTGTTGGGCGCTGTGCAGATGACCTGTTCCGCGGAATGGACAACTTTATTTCCATCTTCATCAACGCTGATATGGATGCACGACTTAAACGCGTAATTGACCGCCATCCGGGAATCAATCAGCTTGAAGCAAAAAGAAAGATTGTCCAGCATGACAAAAAACGTGCTGCTTACCACGACTTCTTCGTCAAAGGCGGAAAGTGGGGAAATGCAAAGAACTACGACCTGTGCATAAACTCCACAAGGCTTGGAATTGAGGGAACTGCAGACTTCCTTTACGAATATATTCAGCAGAGAATCAAATAAAAATACTAATGAAAACAAGAACCCCGGGATTGAAAACTTCAGTTACGGGGCTTTTTAATTTGTGACCAGGTGACAGTATTAAATCATCAGTGATTAGAGTTTTTGGATATTTTTTCAATAATTATGAATATCTTGTTAATTAATAAAACTAGCCTTATAATTATTTTGTTATGCTGTTCAAAAAATTTTTCACACAAACAAATATATCAAGCATTATCATAGGATCGACTTTATCCCGTATTATTTTCGCAATCGTTCTATATTTTATTTCGGCATTTATTTTTTTAATCGCATCAATATATGAAACAAAAACAAGAACAACATCCAAGATTGCGTCTACCCTTGCAGATGAGATTACCTGGGTTATCCAGTCCTACAAAAATACTGCAGAAGCCATAGGATGCATTCCAGAACTTTCAATGCCAAACATTCCACCAAAACTTAAGCAGATTCTCATTGCCAACAAAGCAAAGGAATTTAATTTTGACTTCGGCGGAATCATTCGCAAGGACGGATGGTCAGACTACGACAACCGCTACCGCGGAGACAGGCACTACTTTAAGGAAGCACTCAGCGGAGTTTCTTCAGTAAATGATCCGCTTATTTCAAGAACATCAGGCATGCTCCAGCTTATATTCGGGGCACCAATCTGGAAGGGTGGAATTTACCACGGAACAATTGACTCAATACTCTATCTTGGTGTTGACCCGGAAACTCTGAATGACATTATGAGAAAGCACGGATCGCTTACAAACAAGGGTCAGGCATACATCATCAACAAAACGGGAACAGTTATTGCATCAGAAGACTCTAGTCTTGTTTACGACATGACAAATCACATTCACCTTGCTGCCACAAACAAAAAATTTGACAACATTGCAAAAGCAGAAAAAATGATGCTAAAGGGCAAACCAACATCTCAGGTTGTCTATAATGACGGCATGATCTACCTGTACACATCATACCCGATTGAAAACACACCGGACTGGATTCTCGTAATCACTTCCCCATTTACACCGCAGCTCACAATGCTCTTTTACTTCATTCTTGCCTTTGGATTAACTTCACTGCTGGTTCTTTTCCTGTCTTACAAAAAGCTCAGGAAGGTTTCAAATGGAATCTCAAATCCAATCATGAAAATGGCAGACAGAATCCACAGTGCATCAGTTGGAGATTTTTCATCAGAAATAAACAGGGATTATACTTTAGATGAAATCAGGACAATTTCCGAGGCAACACAGAATCTCATTAACCGAATGAATTTTGTCCTTAACCCGCTGACAACCGAATCAGCTTCTGATATTTCAACACAGATCAGATTCTCCAGCTACATGAAAATCCAGGAAAACTTTTCCAAAACCTTAAACCTGGTTCTATGTATCTACGATAAGAAAATGAATCCGATTCTTGGAAATCCACAGCCTGAAGCACTGAATCCAAGAAGATTCAACATTATCATAAACAAGAAAGTATTTGGCACATGCGAAATTTCACCAAAAGAAAACTGCACCCTTTCTGACATTGAAATTGAATGTATCGGCGAATCAGTTTCTGAGCTTATCTCACGACTCATTGAAAACAGCATCGAAAAAGAAATCCGTTATGAAGGCTGGAAAAAGAACGAACAGTACAACCTTGAATCCCTTGTTAAGTCAACTGAAAATCTGAAAAAAGATATTTCTGAATGGCTTGAAACAAAGGAAAATGATCCGTCACAAAATAACAGTCAGGATATTGGGAAAATTTTCTCAGACATCAAGAAAAACTTCTCAAACATAGCCGTAACAAGCAAATATGCAAAGCTTACTGACTACAACTCGAATATTATTGAATCAGACTATGAAACATCAGAGATTATCAATTCTATTCAGGAAAAAATCCACAATGAAATAAGTGCTTCTATTTCATTTGCTGCATCATCAAAGATTCCTGCTAAGCTCTTTGGAGACCCGTCATCAATCACAAAAGCCATCATAAAAACAACTTCAACCATTGAAGAAAAATGGCCGGAAGCAGACAAAACCATAACATTCTCAAGCGAACACAATCAATTCTGTACTATGCTTTCAACAAAAATTGCCATGTTCAACCCCATGATTGGAAATGAAGAAATCAGAAGGCTCATGCTAATTTCAAAGCAGACAAACCTTTCCTCTGAGAAGCTTGATGTGTTTGAGCAGAACTTCATGGCTGCCTTCAAGCTGGTTCACAGGCTAAACGGAAATATCATCATAAAGAGCACAGACAAAACTGTTGAAATGGAAATCAAGATTCCACAGCTTTCAGCACTCCAGGATAACTGAGGTAAAACATGAGTAACTATACACCAGAAAAATTTACGGCAGCAATAGATAAATTTATTTTGCAAAGCAAAGGCGAATTGTTCATTGAAGCTGAAAACACTCAGGAAATGCTCAAGGATCTTTCTATGGTTCTTGGAATCTCAAGAATTGATGTTTGCCGTGTTGAATATGCAATAGAATGTGGTAAGCAGGAAACCTTTAACCAAACATATTTCAGGCTTTCAAGCATAGACATCAACAGAAAATTCCAAGTTGTTATCGAAGAAAAAAACATTATTAAGGTGACATACAGCTACTTCCAGATTCCAGGTGACGATGACTGGAATGACGAAACAAAAAATCACCTGAACATGATTTCAAACATAATGTACCTGTATTCAAAAGTTTTCTATCTTAATAAATTCATTGAATACGGTGCAACCCATGACCACAGGTTTCCTCTGATTCACAACCACAAATTCCTAATCGACAGAATGAATGAGCTGATTGAAAACAATAAGATTTCAGAATATGGCATTGCATTCTTCAACATCCACAACTTTAATCGTGTTAACCGCGTATTTGGCGAAACGGCTGGAAATGAAGTACTCAAGAACTACTTCCAGTGGCTAAAGAATCTGGTGGAAGGAAAATCTCCGGAAGAAAGCAAGGGTGTTGTGTGTGCCCTGGGAGGAGACAACGGAATTGTCCTGTACAAAAAAGAACTGGAAACTGAAATCATGAGATTCTTTGACAAGACAGAAATTTCCATCAATCATAATGGAGAGACTGAATCTATATTTCTTTCTTCACACGCCGGAATGAACAGCAAGCTTACATCTGAGATGACAGCACATACCATCATCGGTACTGTTAATGCAACACTCACTCTTGCAAAAAGAAACAACACTTCATCAATTATTTTCTATGACTCAAAATTCAAGAAGTCCAACGAGCAGAAGATTTTCATTGAAAAAATCTATAAGGAAGCGCTCACAAACGAAGAATTCATGGTTTATTACCAGCCAAAAGTTGATCTTCGGGATTATCGCCTGAGAGGAGCAGAAGCACTCGTAAGATGGCGCCATGAGGGAACAATGATTTTTCCGGATGACTTCATTCCAATTCTTGAGCAGAACCAGCAGATTAAGTATCTTGACATCTACATGCTCAACCATGTTTGCAAGGACATCAAGGAATGGCTCAGGCAGGGAAAAGAAGTTCCTCAGATTTCCATCAATCTTTCACGTGCATCTTTAGGGATTCCAGACCTTGCAGGATTTATCTCAAACACAATCAACACCTATGAAATACCACGGCAGTTGATTCAGATTGAACTTACTGAATCTGCAAAGGATGCAAGCAATGAAGAGCTAAGACCTCTTGTAGAAGGATTAAATATGCAGGGAATTGGAACTGCAGTTGATGACTTTGGTACGGGATACTCTTCACTTTCTCTCATTCAGGAATTGCCATGGGATGTTATCAAAATTGACAAGCATCTTCTGCGTGTTGCCCAGAAAACTGGCAGCCGGGAGCAGAAAATGTTCAAGGCAATTATTTCTATGGCAAACCTCATTGGACTTGAACCAATTGTTGAAGGCGTTGAGTCCAGGGAAGACATTAAGCTGCTGAAAGAAAGCGGATGTTTCCTTGCCCAGGGATTTTACTTCAGCAAACCTATCCCAAAAGATGATTTTACAAAGCTCCTCAACAAATCAGAAGCAGAAATAGAATAATATCTCACACAACAAACAAAACGAGAATACCCCTCTCACGGACAAAGTGTTGATTAAACTATAAAAAAAACTACCCGTCTTTTTATGAAAAAACGCTAAAATGTGGCTGTTATTTGTCCATGGATTCAAGCTTCTTGTTCAGGTCAAGAATGCTTTTGTGTATGAAATGATCTGCTGCAAACTTTTCAATCACACCCATAGGTTCTCCCTGGGAAGAAACAATTGGAATTGAAGCCACATCGTAATCACTGAATTTCTTGTACACATCAGGCAGTGTATCTTCCGGCAAACAACTGCATGGTGCTTTTTCCATGATGTCCATGGCAAGGAATGAATAGGCCATTTCTCCAATAACAAGAGTTTCCTTCAATGTATCAATTGAAATTATTCCCAGAAGATTCTTGTTTTCTGATGAAACAACGGCAAAAGACTGATTATGCTGGGTACCAAACTTTTCGAGAATCATATCAACCTTGTCCGTATCCAAAATGATTGAATTACTTTCCCTGGAACAAATCAATTCCTTTCCCCAGGTAACATCACTGACCTTAGATTTCTTTATTATGTCTTCCTCGGAAACTGCAAGTCCAACTTCTCCGGCAAGAGTAACTCCGCGTTTAACACAGATTGGCCCAAGGAGCTGAACAATAAATGTAGTTGCAGTAATAACAAGAATTATCTGCGGACCAATGGAATCAGCAAAATCTGAACTTGCAGCAATGCTCAAGCCAATGGCAACACCTGCCTGACTCAACAGACACCACGGCAAATATTTTCTTACAGTTTCAGGAGCCTTTGTCAAACGCGCACCAATCCTTGCACCAATTGATTTTCCCAAGGTTCTTCCACCAACATAAACAATGGCAAGAACTCCAAGAACAGGCGTTACAATCCAGATGTTAAGCTTTGCTCCTACAAGAACAAAGAACAGAACGTAGACAGGAGGCGTAAATTTTTCTACAAACGAAAACACAGGTCTTGTCTTGGCAGGTGCAAAATTTGCCATGAAAAATCCAATGGACATGGCAGCAAGAATATTATCAAGCCCAAGAACATTGCAGATTCCGGTTGAAATGAAAAGTCCGCCCAGGGCAAAAGAAAGAACGCGTCCTTCATCCTGCATTACGTTTCTGATAATTTTTGAGACAAACAAACCTACGATACTACCAACAAGAATTGACCCGAAAATTTCCTTAAGGATTCCAACCATCTGGAGCCCAAATGAAATGGATTCCCCGCCCAAAAGAGGCTTTACCAGAGTTGATGCAACTGCATACAGAACAAGGGCAACTGCATCATCCATTGCAACGATTCCAAGGATTGTAGTTGTAAGAGGTCCTCGTGTTCTGTATTCCTTCAGGACATCAGTAGTTGCTGCCGGGGCTGTGGCAGAACAAATTGCACCAAGAACAAGTCCATAGGAAAGGGCAACCGTAAAGTTATGCATGAAAAGATAGGCAACAATTGTAATCAAGACACCAACAACAAAGAATGGGACAATGGACTCACCAATAAGGATTCCGACAAACTGCTTTCCATATTTTTTGATTACATCAATTTTTAACTCTGCACCAATGAGAAATCCAATGAGGGAAAGTGCAATTGTATTGACAGGATTAAGGGCAACAATTGTGGCAAGCCTGAGAACCTGGAACCCAGATGACCCGATGATGATTCCAATTACAATGTATCCGACAACCTGGGGAATCCGCAGTTTCTGAAACAGACGACCACCTATGGCACCAAATGTCATGATGATACCCATAAGCAGAACAAACTGAGTTCCATGAAGCTGAGTAAAATGCAACATTGCAGGCAAAAGCTGTGCAAACGGATCTTCCATCTTAAATAACTCCATACGTTAATCTGATGACCCGCCGGAACAGGCAGGTGAAGCCATTATACACAAAAGAAAATCTTTGGGAAACAAGGAGGCATACAAGAATCCGCTGAGAACCTTTCAAAAGACAAGCTTAGTTACCGCACTAATTTTCTGGAACTGCCATAAGCTCTTCAGCTGTCAGGGATGGAACTTTGTTGTAATACAGCCATGAATAGATTGCAGCAGCAGACACAACCTTTCGTCCGTATTCACGGGTTTCAGAAAATGGCAGTGTCTCAAGGAACAAATCACTTTCGAATTTTTTTGTGGTAAAATCACTGCCAACAGATTTTTTCCAGGAACGTACTCTGCCGATTCCACCGTTATATGAAATAATTGCCATGATTGCAGACTCATCCATCCGGGTCTTAAGTTCCTCAAGATAGAATGAACCAAACATAAGATTCGTGCGGGCATCAGTCAAATCATAGTCAGGGATCCTAAGCTTTCTTGCAATATCCGCCGCAGTTGATTCCATGAGCTGGGAAAGGCCAACAGCACCGGCATGGGAAACTATTTTCTCATCAAAGAAACTTTCAGACCTTACAAGAGCATACAAAAGATACTCATCCTGATTTGTCTCGTTACATATCTGAGAAACTACCGTACTATAATTTTGTGGAAAGGAAAGTTCATACAACTGGCGGGAAACATTTCCTTCTGGAGCAAACAGTCTTCGGGAAGCGATTCTTATGCTTTGGACAATGTATTTTTTTTCATCTTCTCCGCCATTCTTTGCGCAGTTGAACAGAAATCCTGAAATTTTTGAAACGCAATCCATTCCAACTTCATTCTTGAACTCAACGTACTCATCATAAATAAATTCCGGAAGCCCATAATCCGCATACCCTTCAAGAAATTTTTCTGATTCCACATTGACTGTCCTTTCCTGAACTGGAGTTATGGCATAGAGTTTTTCTTCAAGAGTTTTTTCATCCACCTTGAGCCTTGATGCAGCCATTATCTTGTAATACAAATCAGTACCGCAATTCAATGCAATATCAAGAAGTCTTTCACGTTCCTGTTTTGCCCTGCTGCGAGAAACATCATTCACAAGTTTTTTCTGGATTAATCTGGCAGAAACATAGGAATATTTTGCAACGGTATCTTCACTAGCCTTGTGCCTGAGAAGATTTGCCAGATTATAGTAATCATCGTACATCTTTGCTGAAAGAAGACGTTCAGAAAGGGTATCAAAAAAATCATTGTAATATTCTCTGGAATGCCATTGATCTGAATAAATTCTTATGGCTTCAAGTGTCTGTGGTATAGATGATTTCAAGAGGCAGTTAAAGTAATACCACAGAACATTATCAAATTTCTTGTCCTCATCCGCATACTTTAATGCAGACAAAAATCTTGCACATGCCAGATCCTGAGTTGAAGTATGTTTGTCGTAAAGTCTTCCGGCATAAAATGATGTGTAAAACTTGCATTTGTCTGAGTACATTTTTTTCTCAAGTTCATCCAGATATGAAGCCTTTCCGGCAGCTTGAGATGAACTGTAAAGACTGCACTTTCCAAAATCGCTCAATATATATGTGTTCTGATATTCCTTGTTTTCAATAAATTCCTTTGCAGACTTCAATGCCACATTATAATTCTTCAAATAAACATTTGTTCTGAATTCAATCAGTTTCCATTTGACAGAATTTTCAGGAGGAACACAAATACCAAAAAGTTTCTGATGATAAGATGAATAGTCTCTTGTTATTGTCCACTTAAAAAATTCTTCCAGAAACTTCGAATCATTTTTTTTAAGAAGTGAAACAAGCCTGTAGAAAACTGTTTCATTATCTTCTGTTGAAAGATTGATTTTCTCTGTTGCCAGAATAATCCTGGCATATTCGCGGTCATGAAAAAGTTCACGGCAAAGCACAACCAGAGACTTAGAATCGTTGAATGTTGAATGAAGCTTATTGCAGCTTTCGATTCTATCCTGAACCGAACCAATTGTGGAAAGTTTTTCAAGAGATCTTCTGGAAACAAGGGGAGAAGCTTTTCTTGAGGCATCCCTTAACAGCCTGATGGCAGTTTCCTCGTCATTGTTTTTTAGGCAGACCAATGCCTGATAATAAGCTGAATCGTTTCCGTATTTTTTTTGAAGCTCATCATTTTTTGCACAGCCGTTTCCTGTGAAAGCAACTGCCAGAATAAAGAGAAAACAAACTGTGCGAAAATTATTGTTCATGTATGGCCAAACTAAAAATCATTCCTCTGGAATAAGGATTGTCTTTCCAGAAATAATCTTGTCCGGATTCTTAATCTTATTATAGCGGGCAAGTTTCTTGTACTTCCATGGATTCTTGTAATATGCATCAGAAATATCCCAGAGGGTGTCTCCCCACTTAATCTTGTACTTGATTGTCTTAGGAGCAGTCTTCTTTGGTGCAGGAGCCTTTGGAACAACCGTTTCTGGAGCCGATGCAATAACGATCTCATTTTCCTTTGCTGCTGGAGCTGGAGTCTGTTCAACTGGTGCAGTCTGAACTACCGGAGTTTCGGCAGCAGGTTTGTTTTCTGCAGGAACAGGAATTTTTTCCGGTTCTGGAATTGCAGTTACATCAGGTTCTGCTTTATTTTCTGTCAGTTCCTCAGCTTCTTCTGGCTCCTCAACTTTCTCTACAACTTCTTCAGCCTGACCTGAAGAAAGAACATTGAATCTTGAAGGAATAACAAAGAGCATGAGAATAACGGCAACAACACAAATAACTGCGCAGACAATGCAGACAATCATCGGTACTTTTGTCTTGCCGGAATCAGACTGTTCTTCGTAAGAATCATTATCATCATACAAATTCGAGAACATGCTTGTGCTAGGTTCAAATGTAGGATCCTTTGATGTTGAGCTAGTGTTATCATCCAAATCAGGCAAATCAAGATCATCAAGGGAATCCAGAGAATCATCTGTATTGTGATTATTCATAAACATATCATCTTCTGAATTTGATTTTTCTTCAACACCTTCATGGTCAAAATCAGGCAAATCAAAATTCATGTCACTGTCATTGGCAATTGAATTTGTATCCTCAACAGTCTCACTGGAATCAAAAATACTGTCGTTGAAATCCGGTAAATCAGGACTCAAAGAATCATCGGAAGCTTTGTCATCAAAATCAGGAAGATCAAAATTCATGCTGTCATCTGTTGTTTCAGTTGCATCAGCAGTTTCCATGGATTTTTCATCTGTAGTTTCTTCTGCTGTTGAATCTGTCTTGTCTGATCCAAATGTATCAATAATGTCATCAGTGTCATCATCAAAATCAGGCAAATCAAGATTCAGGTCATCTGTTGCCGGAGAATCTTCTGTCTGTGTTTCATCAACTGAATCATTAGCATCAAAATCAAAATCATCGTTAAACGAAGTATTTTCGTCAGGAGAAATTTCTTCGTCAACAGGATTATTTTCCGGTTCTTCAACCTGATCACTGAAAGCTTCATTTACATCATCAAATGCAAATTCTTCTTCCTTTGGTTTTAATTCACTTTCGTTTTCATTTGTTTCATCCGGAAGGCCGGCAAGAGTTTTTGAAACAAGAGTAACACTCAAATCAGATGACTTTCCTGTTTCAGGATCAAGGATTTCTGCAGAAAGCTTGTTGTCCTCATCAACATCAATTGAAAGCATGAGTGTTGGTTCCCCATTCTGGTGTGGCTTTAGATTTTTGATTTCAAGGGTATCAACATATTCAGCACCTTCCATTGTGCCTGTTTCTGTCCGGTAAACCTCGACCTGTACCTTTGTCTGATTGTCCATTACAGTTGTCAGGTCAAGTGTGCGTTTTTCGGGATTTCCCTCTTCAAGCAACGGATAGAATGTACCGTCGGCAAGCTTGATTCCAATTGATTTCATGATAATGCCTCACCAAAAATAGTTATGAAAGATACTTCAAGTTAAACAAAAACGTCAGTTTGTCTTTTCTTTTTTCGGCAATAATTTTCATTATCCTTAGGATTTTTTAATTTCAGTTGGCCTCTTTTTCCAGGTCTTCTTGTGATGGCGGGAGAATTCGTCCGTATGCGAAGAAATGATTTTTCCAGAATTTTTCGTCTATTGCAGAAAGTATTACACCAGTTTTAGGACCGTCACTTACAGCAGATATGAACACACGCTTTCCGTTGAGTTTTGGATCCTTTCCATGATAAACCCCGCAGTAAATTCCAACGTGAGTAACCCGATCCGATTTAAGATCATTCTTAAAAAATATCAGGTCGCCGGGTTCACGCTGTTTTGGTTCAATATGCCTGACTTTTTTATATATATTGTCAGCCTTTCTTGGAAGCTGGATTCCAATTCCATGGTTTGCGGCATAATCAACAAATCCACTGCAATCAAATCCCTCTTCCGGAGTCTGGCCGCCGAAAACATACTTTGTGCCCCGCAGTGTGAGTGCATAGGTTATAAGTTTCTGTCTTCTTTCTGATACACGGGGAGCAGCATAAGTTTGAACTGAAACACATGCAAAAATCACGTAAAATGCCGCAATATAGAATTTCAGAAATTTTTTGTAGTGATTGAATTCAAACCTGCTCTCTTTCACGCTTTATTCCTCTTTGTAGTCAGCATTAACATCTTCTTCGATCTGTTTCTTGCTGCTCTTCTTGTTTTTTGCGCTGTCAACTGGAGATGAAACAGCTTCTTCATAATCAGCATCGTCATATTCATCACCCGGTATTGCTGCTGCTTCAGTCAATGCTGCAGTCTGTTCCTGAATAATCTTTGTAATATTTGATTCTTCAAAAGAATCTGCAACAATCTTTGCCTGCTTTCTCATGAAATAATGATTTGTTGAGATGAACTTTACGCCTTCATTTGAAGACTTCTTTTCTGATACTTCAGCTTCACAAACTCTCATTACAAAATAAGGTGAGCCGTTTACAAAAGCATATCCAAACTTAACTTCCGGATAAGCATTCTGTGAATACTGGAAAGGTCCCCATTCAACATAAGCCCTGCAGTGTCCATAAACGTACTGGAACTTCTTTGACTTTCTGTTGAGCTTTTTGTTGTCATAATCCTGAAGATACTGCTTGTATGCCGAAACAAATGCTGCACGACCTTCTTCATCAAACAAAAGTCGGGTCTTGATTCCAATTGCCTTATAACAGAAACCGGCACATCCGTTCTTTGATCTCAAGACAGTCTGAAAATCATAGTCATCCAATGCCCTGCTGAATGTTTTTTCCATGCGGAATGTTCCAGTTGACATTTCCGGATCACCGAATCGTCCAACTCTTTCCATGTGGATTCTTTCTTTCAGTGCCTTAGATTTTGCAAAAGCCATTGGTGAAACAATTACTGCAGCAAGAACAATTGAAGCAATCTTAATGAATACTGATTTTTTCATTTTTTTCTCCGTTTTTTTTAATCGAGAATATACATTCACGGACAGAATGAAAAATTACATATAAAAATACTACCAGTCAGTCATAGACTGCCAAAACCGCTAGCTAGCGTCGCTACACACGCAGTCCGGCAAGGAAACTATCTTTCCGTCCTGCGAGTGTTTTCGTCAGTCTCTGCCTTCCTTCCCGTATTTTTATAAAACACTTAACTACTGTCCGTAAGGGGATATTCCCGTTTTTAATTCAACTCTTCCATCGAATTCAATAAATTTTTCAAGGATACAAGCTCTTCCTTTGTGAATGTTACACCCTTTCCCATTTTCTGATGATCTGCACTCCATGTGCGGATATCATACTTGGGAGCATAAGATCCCCATGCAACAAAGTTCAACTCAAGTGACCACCCTGATTTGGCAGTGGAAATTTTTCCGATTTCTTTTTGAATATCCGGTGGTGAAAATTCAGCCATGTCAACCTCCATGCCTTTTAGAAAATAAAAAACAATATGCCCTAAAAGTTACTTTAAAGTATAAAATCAATCTTCCAAAAATGCAAACAATCAGTTGAATTAAACTCTAAAATGTCTAATTTTCGAAATCTGTGCTAAAAATTTCTGCTTATTATTCCGAATTTTTACTATAATACAAAGCCATTTTATTGCGAAAAGAAATCTTGTATTGTAAGATTAATCAAGCATTAAAAAAGCAAAATGTTTTGTGGAGGAAACATGATTAAGCACAGACTTATTATTGCTTCAACTATTGCACTTTCACTTGTCTTTATTGGCTGTGGCTCAACACCTGCAGCACAGGATGCCCCTGTAACAGATGAAAATCCAGTTGAAGAACCAATCGCCGAAGAAAAAACTGATGATCAGACTTCGAATAACGAACAGGATGCCATGAAAATCGAAGAGCAGAACAAGGCTCTCTGGGCATCAATCGAAAGCGCACGCAAAGATGCTATTGACGCTGGAGCAGAAGAAGCAAACAAGATTGCCTTCACAGCAGCAGAAGCAGAATATGCAACAGAAAAGCTTGCAATGCAGAACCCTTCAAGCAAGGAACTCACAAGTGCATTGAAAGACCTTAACGCCCGCTACCTTGCCCTCAAGGAATATGCTCAGGCAAAGGCTAAGAAGCAGAGAATTGATGAAAACAACTATGCTTCATACAAGAAGGATGCTTATGACGAAGGCGTTGCATTAATCAACGAACTTGCAAAACCTGAATCAAACATCACATTCGGTGACAACTGGTACAAGAAAGCACAGACTGCAAATGCAAAGATGGATGCAGTTCTCACAGCAGCATTCAAGTCTCTTGCACAGGCAAAGCGCAACGAAGCATTCGAAGCAAAGAAGAAGGCAGACAGCGTTAAGTCAGCAGTTTCACGCAAGGAAGAATATACATCATACGTAGATAACTTCAAAAACGGAGACCAGAACTACATAACAAAGAACCCTGAGGGAGCTCTTGAAAACTATGAAAAGGCTCGTGCAGGATTTGAAAAGCTATACACAGAAATTGCTGAAAAACGTGCTAAGGCTCAGGCAGCAATCGATGAAGCCAAGAAACGTGTTTCACAGAGTGAATCCAATGCTGCAGAAGCTGATGTTACAAAACCTCTTGGTGACGAACCTGTAGAAGGAATTGAATCAGAAGACGCAAAGCTTCTTGAAGATGATGACTTTAGCTCACAGGCATCTGCTGAAATTGAAATCAGCGAAACTGTTGAAGAAACTGAGGAGGCACACTAATGAAAAAGATTATTGCATTTACAGCACTCGCCCTTGTTTCTTGCAGTGCAATTTTTGCTGCCAGCTACAAGAACAACACATACCAGAAGCTTGCAAAAGAATATACAATCAAGGCAGAAAAGGCACTCGATGCAGGTGAATACGCCCTTGCAGAAGAATATGCAGCAAAGGCAAAGGAAAATGCTGACCTTTCTGATGCATTTATCAGCAAGATGATGATCAAGGAAAATGCAGAAAACAACATTGCAAAGGCAAAGAATCGTCTTGAATACGTAAAGAGCATCCATGGTGCAGAAAACTTCCCTACAGCAGTAAATGCCGCAGAAAAGGCTCTCGCTCAGGCAGAATCTGCTCTTGCAAAGGAAGATTACGAATCAGCTGATGCATACGCAAAACAGGTTATTGATGCCCTTGCAGAAGTATATGAAATCACACCACTTCCAAAGTACTATGTTGTAAAGCCATGGGCAACAAACAAGGACTGTTTCTGGAATATTTCCGGCCGTCCATACGTTTACAACAATCCGTTCCTTTGGGAAAATCTCTACGAAAAGAACAAGAATGCTTTGCCTAAGCCAGAAAATCCTAACCTCATTCTTCCTGGAATGAAGATGGAAATCCCATCAATCACAGGTGAATACAGAGACGGAGTTTACAGCGCAGACAAAGACTACGAACCATACAAAAAGCGCTAATCAATAGTCTTTTGTAAGATAAAGGGCTGCTGCGGATGCCATCAGTGCATGAGGGTATTCGTTGCAGCCTATTTTTTTCAGAACTTCTTTTCTGTCAATTTCCATATAATTTACAAATTCATCCTGATCAAGATGCTGCTTTCCGGTAAAAGTCAAATCTGTTGCAAGATAAACGTGAACCCTATTTGAAAACAATGCCGGATTTGGATTCATTGAACCCAGACACTGCAATTTTCCTGCAATACAACCAGTTTCTTCCAAAAGCTCCCTTCTGGCTGCAGTTTCCGGGTCCTCGCCACTATCAATTACTCCACCAGGAAATTCAATGCTTAGGCCCATTTGACCATGACGCCATTGCTTTACCATAAGGAATTTTTCCCCATGCTCGGCAATAACTATAACCCAGTCTCTTGCTTCATTGACAATATACGTTCCTCGACTTCCATCCGGCGCCTCACTGAGTCTTTCAGTAACAGTAAAAACCACAGTCTTGAAGACTTCCTTACGCTCAATCAGTTTCCATTCAAGATTTTCTTTATTCATATTTAAATAATATCCCCCAGATGTGTTTTTTTCAAATTTTTAAAACAGCCAGATTTTGTTTTTTTTTACAATTAGTTGTATAATAGATGCATACAAATCGAATTTAGGAGGCAAACCTATGGCAATCATTACTATTTCACGACAAGTAGCTACTTTGGGAGATGAAATCGCAGCAGCTGCAGCCAAAGAACTGGGATACTCATTCATTACAAGAAAGCAAATCGAAAAACGTATTGTTGAGCTTGGATTCGATGTAAAACACATGACAAAATTCGATGAAAAGAAACCTGGATTTTTTGCCAGTCTTTCAAAAAGCCGCGATGAATACCTTAACTATCTTCAGTATGCAGTACTTGAATCAGCATTGGAAAACAATTGCATACTGATTGGACGAGGTGCATTTGTTATTCTTGAAGACATTCCAAACCACATTCCACTCAGATTCGTTTCACCTGACAACATTAGAATTGAACGACTCATGAAAGAATTCAACTGGAATGAAAAGCAGGCCCAAACCAGACTCGAAGAAAGTGCCGCAAACAGGCAAGGATTCCACAAGAGCTTTTTCAATGTAGACAACGAGGATGCTTCAAACTATCTTCTTACACTCAATACGGGAATGATATCTCTCGAAAAGGCCGTGAGTCAAATCAAGGATCTGGCAAGAAACTTCATCACCCCGGAACAGGAAGAAAAAGGCACTGAACGCATAAAAATCCTTCTCAAGGCACAGGGACTCGTAAACCAGCTTTTGTTTGAATACAAACTTAACATAAATATGCTTCATGCTGATGTTGACGACAACTGCAAGGTAATCACTCTCAACGGTATTGCTGACTCAAATGCCATAGTTGAACGGGCTTCCAGTCTGGCAGTTAAACTTGCTCCGGATTTTCAGGTTAAGCCAAAGATTACTGTTGTTCAGGATTTTAAAAACTAATGTTCCGTATTGATGGCGTAACGGCAATTGTCCTGTGTTCATTCTTATGGAGCACAGGCGGAGTGTTCATAAAATTTATCCAGGCATCATCTCTTGCAATTGCCGGCATAAGAAGCTCCATAGCACTTGTAATCTTCATGATAGTCTTGAAAAAACTTCCGGTTTTCTGCATCAAGACAACTGAAGGAACCACAGACAGGAAAAAAACTCTATATCTATGGCTGGCAGGATTTTTCTATGCGGCAACAATGATTCTCTATTGCGTTGCAAACAAACTCACAACGGCAGCCAACACAATTCTTCTTCAGTACACAAACCCGCTGTACATCATTATTTTCAGTCCATTAATTCTCAAGGAAAAAAACAGTAAATATGATTACTTGACTTTTGCCGGAGTAATGATTGGTGTCGTGATGTTCTTTGCCGATGGAGTTGACGGCGGAAAACTTTTGGGTAACATTCTTGCCGCACTTTCCGGAGTAACTTTCGGGTTCTGCACAATTTTCATGCGAGCACAGAAAAGCGAAGGTTCAGCAAACTCTTTCATGCTGGCACACTTAATGACTTCTCTCTTTGGACTGCCATTTGTTTTTATTGGCAATGGAACTCCAGCTGATGCAATGTCCTGGATTTTTGTATGTCTCATGGGCATTTTCCAGATGGCATTTGCAACACTCTGCTACTCACGTGGAATTGGAAAAGTCTCTGCACTGAGCGCTGGAATCATCACAATGATAGAACCACTCATGAATCCAGTCTGGGTAATGATTTTTGCCCATGAGATTCCTGGTCCCATGTGCATGGCTGGAGGCGCCATAATTCTTTCCTGCATTCTTATCCAGGAAATTTTCACAGCCAGGAAAAAGAAAGCATAGAAAATCATTAACCGCTCAAATGTCAGCTTTTTCGCTTTTGTCTTGTTAATGAATTTTTCTTATCCACTTTCGGCTTTTAATTCTTCTCACTCCAAAAACCAGACGTACAATTTCTTCAATGCTGATAATAAAATAAACCCACTGAATTGGCATCTTCAAAACAAAAGCTGCAGTTATTCCCAAAGGGATTCCAATTCCATAGGTGCCAACAACATCCAGAAACAAAGTATATTTTGTTTCACCACCGCTCCTGATAATTCCACTTCCACAAACCATGTTGCATACCTTTACTACAAAATATAAACAGAAAATATGAAGCAGATTAACTGTTATTTTCTTTACTTCCGGAGTTACTTTATAGATATCTACATAAAAGAAAGAAGACACTGCAAGAATTACTGCAACAACCAGACATCCGAAAACACAATATTTTAGAAATTTCCAGCTTGATTCATACGCATCATCGTATTCTTCAGCCCCCAGTTTATTTCCTACGATAATTCCTGCACTGGCAGAAAGTCCGGAAAATAAACCTACGGACAAAGCCTGCACAGGTTCAGTAAGTGTCATGGCAGCAAGTTCTGATGTCCCCAGATGTCCATAAATCATAGAATAAAGAGTATTGCCTACAGCCCAAAGCATTTCATTTCCAATTGCAGGAAGAGATGTTACAAGAAACTGCCACGCAAGTTTATTTTCTATTGCCGTAGTCAGAGAACGACTAAGACAAGCTGGATGAGCTGAAATCTCCAAAAAGATCAGGAGAATCATTGCCTCAATTGTTCTGGAAATTATTGTGGCATAGGCAGCACCTTCAATTCCCATTGGGGACACACCAAAATATCCAAAAATTAATACTGCATTCAAGGCTGTATTTAATATGACAGAAATTATCCCAGCCACAAGCGGAATTGTTGCATGCCCCGTAGAACGAAGCATTGTTGAAGCAGACATAACTGCAATGGTGGGGAAATATCCTACACAGACTATTTTAAGATATGAAGATCCCATGCACCTGACAGCTTTATCATCAGTAAAAAGACTCAATACAAAATCAGACGCAAAAAAACTAACCAGAAAGAAAGGGATTACGCAGACAAGACTATAAAGCAAAGTTATTTTCATTACTGAAGAATGCCGGCTTCTTTCCCTCGCACCCTCTGCCTGACTTGCATAGATAGAAGCTACAGCTGTAAGTCCACCCAAAGCAAAAGTCAAGACAAAGAAAAGCTTTCCTCCCAAAGCAACGGAAGCAACACTTTGTTCTCCAAGCTGACCTATCATCATCTGGTCTATCATTGTTAATGAATTACAAATCAATGCCTGAAGAGAAACGGGTAAAGCAATTGATATCATTTGCAAGAAAATTGATTTATTCATAACTAAAAATTGACATATTGTTTTTTAGTATGTCAATTTGTACTACTATTTTTTTTTACTTTGTGAAATATTCTGATTACAAACCGGTTTCCATTAGTGATCCAAGAAGAATATCAGGAGTAAACAGATTTTTTCTGGACTTTTTTTTCATTTTATTCAGATAAATATCAAAATGAATATGTTCTGTTACCATATTAACTATAAGCCGGTTGCTGCTTGTCATTCCCATAAAATCAGTTTCACCATTCGGTCTTTTCTCTCCAACTTTCTTATGTGGGAAATAACCGCTGGAATCATTACTTCCTATCACACAATTAGTTAAATCTGAAACAAGAAAAATGCGTTCCTCCGTACAATAATCTGTACCATCAAATCCACTATAGAATTCCATTGGTATTCCAAGTGTATCAAGATTTTGCCATGTAAACAGAATAATGCGCACCTTTCTTTTTGCAGCAGCCATAAGAGAATCCTTAAAATACCCAAGAGGCATTGATGAATTCATTACAATTTCTTTTTTTGAATTTGCTATAAGTCGATTCACTGCAGAAACAAGATTTGATTTCCCTTCAATATTTTCAAACCTTGGAATCTTAGACTTAGCTTTGAGTTTAACCAGTTTTTCCCTGGCTTTTTTTGCGGCAACTGACACACGAATAGAAATATCATTAAGAAGAAGTTCTGGATCAACTGCCACATATTCACTTACTGTTTCACCATGAACAATATTCACAAAACCTTTCTCAAGCAAATTATCAAGTGCGTTATATACAGAAGGCCTGGTTTTATTAAGATTTTTTGCAATGGAATATCCGCTCATAATATCATGCTGAACAAGGCAAGAATACACCTGTGCCTCTATTTTAGAAAATCCAAGCTGTTCAAGGTTAGATATTAAATCTTCCATCTTTTTCTCCGGACAAAAAAAGGGATGCCCAATAAATATTGCAGCCTTGACAATCTCAAGCATCACAACCTGTTTTTTTAGACATCCCGTTTTGATTAAAATAAAATATGTTTTTTTCTTTTCAGATTATATTCCGTTAAAGTGTGTATTGATCTTATCAAGTACATACTCTTTGAATTCCCCAAGAGCAAATGTTCTCTGCGGAATCTTTGAGCTGAAGCGGAAACGGCAGCACACTGAGTTTTCTGACTTTTCCTTTTCTCCAACAACAAGAATATATGGTGTTCGGTGAGCAGTAGAAATATCCTTGATTTTATTCTTCATGTTGTCATCTTCAAGGTAAGCATTTACCTTGATTCCGGCTTCAAGAAGTTCATCTGCAACTTTCTGAGCGTAATCGTTGAAGTCTGGACTTACCGGAACAACTGCAACCTGTTCAAAACAAAGCCATGTTGGGAACACACCAGCATAGTTTTCAATAAGAATGCCCATGAAGCGTTCAAGAGATCCAAGAACTGCACGGTGGAGCATTACAGGATGATGTTTCTGGTTGTCGGCACCAATGTACTGAGCATTAAGTCTTTCTGCAGATGGAAGCTGATAGTCAAGCTGAATTGTACCACACTGCCACTGGCGACCGAGGGCATCGATCAAAGTGAACTCTAGTTTCGGACCGTAGAATGCACCTTCTCCTTCCTGGATTTCGTAGTCCATTCCAGATGCCTTACATGCAGCTGCAAGTTTTGCTTCTGCCTGCTGCCAGGTTTCAATTGTACCAACGTGGTCTTCCGGCATTGTAGAAAGCTTAACAAGAAGGTTCTTGTCAAATCCAAAGTCCTTATATACATCAAGAAGAAGCTTACAGAACTTTGTAACTTCACTTTCAATCTGTTCTTCTGTACAAACAATGTGTGCATCATCCTGAACGAATCCACGGACACGCATGATTCCGTGCAATGTTCCGCTTGGTTCGTTGCGAACACAATGACCGAATTCTGCAAGACGCATTGGAAGATCCTTGTATGAACGTGGGCGGCTGTTGAAAATTTCAAGATGGCCAGGACAGTTCATAGGCTTGATTGCAAACTGCTTCTTTTCTGATTCAGTTGTGAACATGTTCTTCTGGTAGTGGCTCCAGTGTCCGGATTTTTCCCAGAGGACCTTTGGCATTACAGCAGGTGTATTAACTTCTAGATATCCGTCTTTTATAATCTTTTCGCGCATGTAATCCTGAAGTGTCACATACATGCTCCATCCGTTTGGATGCCAGAAAATCTGACCCGGATCTTCAGGTTCAAGATGGAAAAGATCAAGTGCTGTACCAATCTTTCTGTGATCACGCTTCTCTGCTTCCTCAAGCATTGTAAGGTAATCCTTAAGATCATTTGGCTTGTAAAAGCATACTGCATAAACTCGTGTAAGCATTGGGCGGGAAACATCACCTCTCCAGTAAGCACCTGCAACACTCATGAGCTTGAATGCCTGGCCGTTGATTTCCTTTGTGTTTGCAACATGTGGCCCGCGGCAAAGATCGATGTAGTCATCCTGCTGATATGTTGTGATTGTAGCTCCGTCTTCAAGATCTTTGATGAGCTCAACCTTGTATGGTTCATCTGCAAAAATCTTGAGTGCTTCTTCCTTGCTTACTTCCCTGCGTACAAAATCAAAATTACCGGCAAGAATCTTGCGCATTTCTTTTTCAACTGCAGCAAAATCAGATTCAGTTATCTTCTTCCCTTCCGGAAAATCAAAGTCATAGTAAAATCCATTATCAATTGCTGGACCAATTGCAATCTTGGTTCCAGGGAAAATTCTTTTTATTGCCTGTGCCATTACGTGTGCACATGAATGTCTTACTGTCTGTAATTTTTCATCAACTGCCATCTTAATTCTCCTATAGCATATACTGTATGACTTAAAACTGTATTAGAAATCAATAATATTCTTTTTTATTAGTTCTTTCAATATATGGAAGTTTTTGATTATATGAATACAGTGGAGAAACCTGACCAAAAAAAATGCAGCTTTTACGGTTTTAGCAGACAGAATTCACTTACAAAATCAGTCATGTATGATAGAATAATTGCATGAAAATTAAGATAAGCAAGAAAAACTTTATCATATCCTGTGCCATGGGTGCTGTTCTGGGAACAATTCTGTTTGCCGCAATAAAAAATGCACTGGCACCAGATTCCGTTAAAATTGCGTTCTATAACCTGTCAGAAAATCAAATAGAAGCAATCAAACAGGAATCAAAAAAATTCACAGAAAGAAAAATCTCATACAAATTCACGACCATTGACTCTGAATCCGCATTTACAAAAACTGATGTTGACCTGATTTTCACAAACATGGGAGCCACGGCAGATAAAATGTCCGAATCAATCCCGGCAAAAAAAAGAAGAAAAACCTACTTGAACAGCAAGGTTCTTGCAGGATCATCAATTTCAGCAGCAAAAAAAGCCAGAGTTGATTCAAACAAAATTGTCCAGGTTCCATTGCTGTTTGACGGATACGAGCTGCTTCTTTCAACAGAAAGCCTTCGCAAAACAAACACTCAGTCTATCAACGGATGGAACGAATTTGAAACTTATGCACAGAAGGCCCGGGAATCGTACAGAATGCCACTTGTATTTGCCGGAAAAGACGCAGATACATTCCTGGCAGTAATCACAGTTCTAACAGAATCTTTTGGTGGAATGGAAGACTGTCTTAAGGCTCAGGAAATGATTCTTGACTTCACAGGTGATGACTACAATGCTCTGGTAAAAAAACTTGTTTCAAGCCAGGGACCATTGCACGAAACTTGCAGAAGACTCAAGAAATGGATCAACGATGGAATTATTTCTCCGGAAGTTTTACGTCTTTCAAAGTCAGCCGTTATTTCACTTGCAGAACACCACCACATGGCCTCTTTCATAATTCCGCTTTCTGAGCACAGAAATTTTTCTGATGAGGCTTCAAGAAAATTCACAACAATTCCAATAAGTTCTGATGAACAGCTCACATTTATTCCGTCCAACAGACCGCTGAATACACGCAGCATTGTTTCGCCGGTTATCTGTGCAGTTCCAATGACAAAAAACAGAAACGTCTCTTTCTTTGTTTCACATCTTACAAGGGAAAATGCACAGGAAAGAATTTCAAACCTTACAGGACTTGCTCCAATGCATGCAAGATGTCACGTTCCGGATATATACAGTGATGACGTAAGATTCTGGATTGCTGCATCACAAGTTCCAACAACTCCACTTGGAGACAGTGCATTCACATCACAGCAAAAAAAAGAGGCACTTGCAGACTGTCTTAGAAACTACATTCTTGAAAACTAATTTTTTCTTTTATCTGGTGACAGGAAAACTTATTTTACTTCAACACGCTTAATGTGAGCTCCAAGTGACTGAAGTTTTTCCACCAGATGTTCATATCCGCGTTCAATCTGATAAATGTTGCTGATACGACTTTCACCACGGGCTGCCATTGCAGCAATCACCATGGCCATTCCAGCTCTTACATCCGGAGACACAAGATGCTGACCGTGGAGGGAACTTGGTCCGGTAACTACGGCACGATGAGGATCACACAAGGTAATTCTTGCACCCATGCTGATAAGTTTATCAACAAAGAACATTCGGCTTTCGAACATTTTTTCAAAAATCAAGACAGTCCCTTCAACCTGAGTTGCAATTACTGTCATGATGGAAGTCAAATCAGGCGGGAATCCAGGCCACGGAGAATCATCAATTTTTGGAATCATTCCGCCAAGATCTGTGTTCACCTTCATTTCCTGATCTGCAGAAACAGTAAGAACATCACCTTCAATATCCCATCTGATTCCAAGCTTGTTGTATGAAATCTTAAGCGGGCGCATGTCATTCTTGTTTACCCCGGTAATCTTAATTGATCCATGAGTTGCCGCAGCAAGACCAATAAATGAACCGATTTCCATGAAGTCAGGACCAATGGTAAAATCACATCCCTGAAGACTTTCAACACCCTCAATCTGAAGAATATTGGAACCAACACCTGTGATTTTTGCACCCATGGCATTTAACATGTCACACAAATCCTGAACATGAGGCTCACTTGCTGCATTTGTAATTTCTGTGTGACCTGCGGCAAGAACTGCAGCCATGACTGCATTTTCAGTTCCAGTTACCGAAGTCTCATCAAGAAACAGGTCAGCACCAACAAGTTTATTTGCAGTAAACTCAAATTTACTGTCAATTGAAACCCTGGCACCCAATTCTTCAAGTGCAAGGAAATGTGTATCAAGTCTGCGTCTGCCAATTACGTCACCTCCAGGAGGAAGCATGACAGCCTTTCCGGTTCTTGCAAGAAGGGGTCCGGCAAACAGAATTGATGCCCTGATTTTCTTGCTCAAATCTGCAGGAATTTCATTCTTTGTAATTTTTTCAGCTTTAATCTGCCATGTGTTATTTTCGATTTTCTTAACTTCTGCACCAAAAGCTTCCAGAATCTGAAACATTACTCCAGTGTCTTCAATTTCCGGAACATTACGCAAAGTAACAGTCTGATCCGTAAGCAAAGTTGCAGCAATACAAGGCAAAGCTGCATTTTTGTTTCCGCTTGCTTTTATTGTTCCGCGAATAGGAAATCCGCCTTCAACTAAATATTCGTACATAAAATCCATTATAGAAATAAACAGAGAAAAATTCAATTTTGTACAGGAATATCCCCTCACAGACGAATAATTACTCAACTATAAAAATACTACCAGTCAATTGCGAATAAAAATATCCATGAAAAAAACTGTGGAATTAATGAACAGATTGAATTATATTTATTTATAGATACTTTTTTTTGCGGAGGATCATTATGGTAGAAAAAATTCGTGGAAATAATCTGGAAAAAGCAGAAAACAGCAAGATTGCACTGATAGACTTTTCGGCAACCTGGTGCGGTCCCTGCAGAATGCTTGAACCCGTTCTTGAAGAAGTTTCAGAAGAACTAAAGGGACAAGTTGATTTTTTTAATTGTGATGTAGACCAGAATCCGGATCTTGCACAGAAATTTGGCATCATGAACATTCCGGCATTGATTATCCTAAAAGATGGAAAACCAGCTGCAAACACCGTTGGATTTCAGCCAAAAGAAAATCTCCTTGAATTCATAAAGAGCTCCATGCAGTAGTTTGCCCGAACAAAAATATTAGCTTAATGCTTAATATGAAAAGGACGAGACATGGTTATTTTTCAGATAATTTTCATTGCTTTACTCTTTCTGTTAACTGGATTTCTCTTCAGATCATATCGATTGACAAAATCCGAATTAATCTTGAAAAATGGTGAATTATTTGAATTACAGAAACAACTTGATGAATCAAGAAAATCAAATGAAAATCTCATTAATACAAAAACCTTTTCTGACTCCCTCACGGGATCCCTCAACAGATTTTCATTCCTTGGAGAACTGAAAAAAATTTCTGAGTCAACTGCCTCATACGGAGTAATTTATGTCGGAGTAAATTCCCTTGACTATATTAACCGGCATGAAGGATTTTCAGCAGGAGACAACAAGATCATAAAAGTTCATTCAATTCTCAATGATTTCTTCAAAGACGAAAACTCATCCATCTACAGAATTAATGGCGGAACATTTGCAATCATAATGAAAGAAATTGACTATGATGAATTCCAGAGCAAAGCATCACTTCTTGTGGCACAAAACAAAATGGAAAAATTATTCAGCGCAGGAAAAGCATGGTGCCTCAACGGAAAAAACATTCTGGAAGCCCTTTCAAGTGCAGAAGACAATATGCGGTCTGCAAAATATTATTACTATGCAAACAATGTAATGCTGAACACTAATCACAACAAGACAGATATTGATGTTGTTGCAAACCTGTGCAGGCAATACACTTGCATCGGAATTCTTGACGTAAAGACACAGCTCATGCATCTTTACAGAAACAACGGATTGAACGAAGACATCAACACATATATGAACGGAAGCCTCTACCAGCCGACACGCCTTATGTATGCAAAAAGATTTGTTGTTGAAGAAGACCAGGAAAAATTTGCAAAGGATTCTGACATCAACAAAATAATGGAAAGCCTCAAGACAAGCAACGTTTACACACTGTACTACAAATCAACTCAGGAACTTCATGGCGGAGATGACATTACATACAGCCAGTGGAACTTCAGTTATTCCGGCGACAAGTCAAAAATAATTTTTGCAACACAAGAAATTAGTCTGGAAGAATACATTAAAAACAAAAAATCTAGCGTGCAATAACATCAAATTCCTTGTTTTTAGTATTTGATTCAACTCGCAGGATCACATCATTTGGCAAACAGGCAGCCCAGTCGCCGGGACCAGAAAGAAAACCCATATTAATGCAATTCTTGTTTGCACATGGAGACTCAACCACACAGGCTTTTCCTTCCCTGATTATGACTTTTGTGATTCCTTCAAGTCCTTCAAATTTCAGTTCTGAATCCTTGTCCAAGGGATAGATAAATTCATCTTGAGGAGTTGTAACTACCAGCATTAATCGACCTGAAGTGCGGTTTCCAAGAAAATAGAAAAATGAAAAAACTACAATGGAAGCAAAGATTAGTCCAAAGACAACATCCAAAACCTTGATTTTCATCGGTTCAAATTTATCATACTGACAAAGTATTTTCAAATCATCTTTTTTTCTGCTATGCTTTTGTCATGAAGATTTATTTTCTGGTGCCGGCGTTTTTTATGGCATTGTTTGCTTCATGTACAAAATCTGTTTCTCCGCTGCAAATTTCATGCATGGACACAATCTGCACTGTAAACGCATACCATGACGGATCAAAAAAACTGTATTCACAAATTGAAAAACGGCTGGAACAAATCGACAGCAAATTCAGTATTTCAAATCCATCTTCAGACATCTCAAAAATCAACAAGCTTACAAAATCACAATCTCTGGTGGTTTCAGATGATGTTGCATACGTTCTTGGGGTTGCATTAAAAACAGCGGAAATTTCCCAGGGTGCATTTAACCCGGCTCTGGAAGAATTGATTTCACTCTGGAACATAAATTCAGCCAGCCCAAAAGTTCCGGAACACAGCATGATACAAAAAGCACTTTCATGCAGCGACTGGAAAACAATTCACATAAATGGAAACACTGTGAAAGTTGATTCTGACTCAGTGAAAATTAATCTCGGTGGAATTGCAAAAGGTTTTGCGGCAGATGAAATTGTTGAAATACTGAAAGCCAATGGAGTGAAGAAAGCCGTCATCGACTTAGGCGGAAACATTTATGTATATGGAAAAAAAAGCAGCAACTTAAAATGGACCGTTGGTGCAAAAAATCCCGAAGAACCGGATGGGGATCCGCTGATACTAATAAAAACCTGCGAGACAAGTGTTGTTTCCAGCGGAACATACGAGCGATACTTTGTTAAAGACTCAATCAGGTACCATCACATATTTGACCCGGAGACAGGTTACCCTGCAGACAAAAATCTGACACAGGTTACAGTCATTTCAAGAAAAAGCATTATTGCTGATGTTCTTTCAACAACGGCATTTGTTCTTGGCAAAGACAAAACCCTTGAACTGCAGGATGTGTTTCAAAAAGAATTCAACACAAAAATTGATTTTATATTCGTTGAAAAAGGAAACATGGTTTCGTGGACAAAAAATCCGGATATTGAAATCACAACAAGATTATGAGTGCCATGCATCAACGAGGGTGGAATCAATCATTGAAAAAAAATTTTTCCTGGTGATTATTTCTTTTTTTTCAAGAAGCAATGGAAGATAGTGGGACATTCCTGCTGCATAGCGCCCGGCTGCACCCGGGAAATTTATTCTGACAGAACACATGCATTGACTTGCAAAAACCATAGCACATAACCTTCCACTTTTCATGAGTCCTGAAAAAAGTGCGCCCTGAGTAACGGAAAACTTTCCAAAATTCCACAAAACCTTTCCGTAAGGCGAGAACAATGAAATCAGTGTCATTGTGAATATCAAAATAAAAGAAGGCAAAACTCTGATTTTTTTTCTTAACAATAATGATGCAAAAAGAAAAACTGCTCCCAGTGAATAAACAAAAATCAAACTATCAGTAAAACAGATAAACACAAACCCGCAGACAAAAACGGCAGCAATCACATACTGCCAGACAAAATTGTTTTTTTTAGTGATGGAGTAATTTATTTCTCCATAATCAGTGCTTTCAAGAATTTCTTTGTACCACAAGGATTTTTTTTCAAACACGCAGGCAAAAATTCCCAGAGCTGCAGAACAAACCAGGGTAACAAGAAGCATGAAGGGAATTGCATATCTGATTCCACTTCCAAAAAGCAGGAACCAGGCAAGAATAATCTGTGCTCCATTGTTAAAAAGAGCGCCCATCAAACTGATTCCTACAAATGAGATAATTTTTCGTGAACAAACTGAATGCAGAAAATACATTACAAAACTTGAGGCAAAAGTTCCGGAAACAGAAAAAATAAACACATAGGAAAAAATTGTTCCAGAAACCAGGCCCTGGCTCAAAACCTTAAGCAGCGCAAGAAAAAAATATTCCCGGCGTCCCATGACAGGCAGTGCAAGAACAAGAGGAAGATTTGCAAGTCCTATTCGGAAAAACGGAAGTGGCTTTGGAATTGCAGTCTCAAGTGCAGACATAAGAAAGCACAAAACAGCAAAAAAAATCACTCGCTTTTCACAAAATTTTTTATTTGTGAACATGTGATTACAGATTATCACCCGAAATAAAAAAAATCAAAACCAATTTCCATGACTTTAATCTGATTTTCACAGGACATAATTTTGTAACATTTTTTTTTTCATGTTATAATACATGAATTATGGTCGAAGCATACAGATTATTTATTGTAATTTCTTTTCTCTTTTTCTTTGGCGGAATTCTCGGATGGTTTATTGAACTGTTTTTCAGAAGATTAAACACAAAAAAGAATCCGGAAAAAATATGGTACAATCCAGGATTTTTGACAGGTCCATGGCTGCCTGTCTACGGATTTGGTGCAATTGTACTTTTTACAATCAGTGTTCTTGAAGAATCCTTTTTCAATACAAGAACATTTGGAATCATTCACTATGGAATAATGTTCCTCATCATGGCTGTTTTTATGACTCTGGTAGAATACATTGCAGGCAAAATATTTATCCAGGGAATGCACATCAAGCTTTGGGACTACTCAAAGGAATGGGGCAACTTTCAGGGAATTATCTGTCCAAAGTTTACTTTTTTCTGGGGACTTCTAAGCGCCGTCTACTATTTTTTTATTTTCCCAAAATTCAAGATTCTTGTTTTCTGGTTTACAGAGCATCCATGGTTTTCTTTCATCGTTGGAATAATCTTCGGATTGTTCAGCATTGATTTTGGATTTGCAGTTCATCTTGGAACTGTTATCAGAAAAAAGGCAATGGAAATTGACCGAAAATCTGCAGTGGACTTTCAAAAACTTCAGGGAAAACTAAAATCAGGAAAACTTTCAATTCATTCATCATCACTTTTTCTTACGAACAAAATTGATCAGTTTGAAGATTTTGTAAAACGAAGCCCTTCAAAAAAATAAAAGCTACTTTGGATCACCACGGCAAACTGAAATTTTCAATCCGCAGTCTTCAATAATTTTTTCCAGCAGTTTATGGCCTTCACTGGATTCACTTCCTGTGGAGGCTTTTTTGTCATACAGTGAATAATTCTTTCTGGTTTCTACTGGTGAAAGATTTGGCATGACAACATTGGCCCCAGCTTTTAGTGCACGAATACGACCATCTTTGGATAATGTTGCAACAGCTGTAGTAGCAGGAATCAATGCGTGGGGAAACTCAAGTCTTAACACTGAAATCAATTTTACAGTCAACTCAAGATTCCCTGCAGGAAAATTTCCAAAAGGAGTTTTTGAATGTGGAATAAAAGGACCAATTCCAATCATCTCAGGCTCAAGGTCTTCCAGAAAACGAATATCAGCAATAATTGAATCAAAGGTCTGAAAAGGGCTGCCAACCATAAATCCGCTTCCAACCTGATATCCAATTTCTTTGAGGTCATAAAGGCATTTTTTTCTGTTTTCAAAAGTCTGATTTTTTGGATGAAGTTTTATATAGTGCATGAAATCAGCAGTTTCATGACGAAGCAAAAACCTGTCACATCCTGCATCAAAATATTTTGCGTAGCTTTCCCTGGATTTTTCTCCGATTGAAAGAGTAACGGCACAATCTGGAAAAACTTTTTTTATTGACGAAACCAGATCAACAATTTTTTCATCATCGTAAAACAAATCTTCTCCGCCCTGAAGTACAAAAGTTCTGTATCCCAAATCGTAGCCTTTTTTACAGCAATCCAGAATCTGTTCCTTTGAAAGTCTGTACCTTGAAAGTGAATCATTTTCTTTTCGCAGGCCACAATAGAAACAATTGTTCCTGCAAAAATTTGTAAATTCAATGAGTCCCCTCAAATACACATCATTTGAATAGACTCTTGTTCTTACATCAAAGGCTCTTGCACAAAGCGTGGATGAATCATACTCCTGAGAAAATATTTCCTTAAGTTCAGAATCAGAAAAACGTTTTGGAGCAATCATCATTTTTCAGCATCAAGAAATGCAACGGCACTTAAGGCAGCAACATTTCCCTCACCAGCAGCCTTAACATACTGATATGGAAGTCCGGTTATATCACCACAAGCAAAAAGCCCTGGAATGTTTGTACGCATTTGCCTGTCAACCACAACATGACTTTCATCAAGAACAAGACCTGGCACAAGCTGATTAGGCCTTAATGCCTTTCGGATAATAAAAACACCATCAACATCGTAAGTTTTTTTTCTAAGCTGCAGGGACTCAACCTTCATGGTGCCTTCAATTTTAACCGGAGCATCAACAACAGTTTCTATTGAATCAATCTGCGGATTCCAGTCACCGGCATAAAGTTTAACATATACAACTTTCTGACAAAGCTCACTCAAATATTTTGCATCAGATTCAGCTTCTCTGTCGTAGGCAAGAACTGCAACTGTTTTTCCCTTGTAGAAATTACCATCGCAGGTAGCACAATAGCTTACTCCCCTTCCAAGAAATTTTTCCTCACCATCAACCGGATTTCCAAAATTCACGCCCGTTGCAAGAATCACAGATTTTGCCTCGTATGAAGAATTACCGCTTCCCTGAAGTGAAAAATAATTTCCCATGGCATAGACCGCATTGATTCTGTCATTCAATTGATTGACCTGCATTTTTTCCAGATGACCTGAAAGTCTTTTTGAAAAATCACTGCCGGATATTTCTGGTAATCCAGGGTAATTTTCAATGCACATGGACTTTTCAATCTTTGAACTAGTCTTTTCAGAACCAAACAAAACCACTGATTTATTCCTGAGCTTTGCAGTTATTGCAGCACTAATCCCGGCAGGACCTGTTCCTATAATTGCAATATCAAACTGTTCCATGGAAACCTCCAGAAATTATTTTGAAAAAAAATATTAATAAAAAATATAATGACGAAGCCAATAAATTTCAATTTAAGAATCACAATAAAATAACCAGGTATCAATTCACAAAAAAGATTTGTATCACTAGAATACATCTATGGGTTGCTTTTATGAAAATGGATTGAAATTCTCATGCAAAAAATGTTCTGCCTGCTGCGGAAAAACTCCGGGCGTTGTCTATCTTTCAAGACAGGATCTTTCACTGCTTGCAGAATTCCACAAAACAAGTGAAGCTGAATTTATTTCCAGGTATTGCAGATGGGTCATGTATTACGGCGGAATAGAAGTTCTTGCCCTGTTTGAAGAAAAAAATCATGACTGCGTTTTATGGAACAATGGATGCTCGGCTTACGAAGCAAGACCTGTTCAGTGCCGCACTTGGCCTTTCTGGAGCTGGATAGTTGCAGACAAAGAATCCTGGGATGACTGCGCAAAAAATTGTCCCGGCATGAATCAAGGCAAATCCTGGGCAAAAGAATTTATTGATCAGGAAAAAACAAAATATGATGAAAATATTCCACTTTCAAAAGAAGAATGGGAAAATTCAAATAATGAAAGCAAATAGTCTGTTCATATCAATATGGAGATAAAAATGAAAATAACAATGATTGGAATGGGTGCAGTTGGTGCAGTTGTCGGAAAAAGACTCGGAGAATTTCTTGGATTTGAAAACATGGAATGCATTGCAGACAGCCAGAGAAAATCCAGATATGAAAAAAATGGAATCTCGATTAACGGAGAAAGAATCAATTTCCATTTCGTGACTCCAGAGAATGCCGGAAAATCTGATCTTGTGATTATTGCAACAAAAAATCTTCAGCTTAAGGATGTTCTTGTTCAAATAGAAAAAGCAATTGGTCCTGAAACAACAATTCTTTCCCTGCTCAACGGAATTCAAAGTGAGCAGGAATTGTCTGAAAAATTCGGAAAAGAAAAAGTTCTTTACGGATACATTGTAAACCTTAGCTCAACAAACGAAAACGGAAACATTACCTGTGGCCACGAAGGAACAATTTATTTTGGAGAAGATTCAAATGAAATCACACCGCGTGTTTCTGAAATAAAAAAACTTTTTGACAATGCAAAAGTTAATTCAGTTGTCCCGGAAGACATTCACTTGAGTCAGTGGAAAAAATTTCTTCTCAATGTTTCATGCAATACAATTTCTGCACTATGCCGCCAGACTTACAAAGGATTCAGAAATGAAATAACTCAGGATGTGGTCAGACAATGTGCCAGAGAAGTTGTAGCCGTTGCCAACAAAATGGGAATTGCCCTGACTGATGAAATGGTTGAAGAAAACATCAGAATGACATCTTCACTGAATGATGAAGGGAAAACCTCCATGTTCCAGGATGTTGAAGCAAAACGCAGGACAGAAAACGACTATTTCTGCGGAACAATTGTCAAGCTGGGAAAAGAACTTGGAATTCAGACTCCCGTATGTGATCTTTTACACAAACTGATAAAGTGCACGGAATCTGCATGGGATTAATTTTTTTATTATAGTTTTCATAAATCAACAATCCCTATTGAAATTTAATTTTCTATGTTGTAATAGTAACAAATAGAAATGCTGATTTTCTTTCCATGCCGTTTCTGTAAAGAAGAACAGCAAGGCTGCCGGCAGAATGTGTAGTTTTCTCCGGCAGAAATTAAAAATAATTTAAAAATTTTAAGAGGCACAAAATGAACTTCAAATCAATCTTTAAGATTGCAGTTCCAATTATGATTGGAAACGTAATCAACCAGATTCAGATGCTCATCGACAAGGCATTCCTTGGACAAGTAAATGAATTGTATCTCAGTTCACTGGGAAATGTTTCCACGCCAATGTGGGCTTCAATGTCAGTTTGCTTTTCTATTGTTACTGGAGCATCAATTATCATCAGTCAGAAAGTAGGAGCAGAGGACACAAAGGATGTTGAAAAATACGCATCATCCCTTTTGCTTTGGTCTAATGTTTTTCCGATTTTTCTATTTTTTGTCTGGCATTTCTTTGGACAGCAGATTTTCATTGCATTGGGAACAAAAGGAATTGTTCTTGATTTCTGTATGGATTACCTGAAATACTTCAAACCGATTATACTCCTCATTGGACTTGAAGCTTCCACAATGGTCATCATGCAGACCTCAAATCACACAAAGCCAATGCTGTTCTTCGGAATCATTCGTGCAGGCCTGAATGTAATTCTGGACTATGTTCTCATCTTCGGAAAATTCGGATTCCAGCCAATGGGAATAAAAGGTGCTGCCATTGCAACAACAATCGCAGAATTTGTTGGAGTTGCATTCTCAATGCTGATTTTTATTTCAAGCAGACACATGCCAACTCGTCCACCACTGGGGTCAGTCCTGAAGGCATCACTCAGACCTTATCTGAAATCTTCAAAGCTTGGATTGCCAACTGCATTAGAGGATTTTGCATGGAATCTTGGAAACATTGTCCTGATTAAATTTCTGAATGACATCAGCATGGTTGCGGCAGGAATTTACGGTGCAATTCTTTCAATTGAACTCATAGCAGTTTCATGTATTGCAGGTGTTGGAAGCGGAACACTCACATTATGCAGTGAAGCTGTCGGTGCATGCAACATCAAGAAGTACAAATCAACTGCACTTTGTGCTTATATCATCTGCTTTTCAATTTCAATTCTTACTCTTGGTTTCTGTCTTGTTTTCCCAAAACAGATTATTTCAATCTTCACAAAAGAAACAGAAATAATATCAGTATGCGGACTCTACCTGATTCTCATGTGCTGCAATCTTTACGGAAAATCTGGAAACATTATTCTTGGAAATGCAATCCGTGGAACCGGAAACACAAGATGGATGCTCTGCACACAGATTTTTGGAACCATCTTCATTTCAGGATGTGCATTTGTTTTTGTAAAAATACTGAAGTGGGGAATTGCAGGTGTATACGCAGCTGTAATTACAGACGAACTGGTGCGATGTGGAATAAACTACATTAAGTACAGGTCAATTCTAAAGCGCATTGAAATCAAAGCTGCATAAAAAATCCCGGAAACTTAACTGGTATGTATCCCTTTTGCTGCACAAAGGTAATGGGGATACTTAACAGCATGAAATCAATAAAAGTCCTGAAAATTTAATTCATGCCAGATATTTTTTCAGAACCTTGATGGCATCTGAAAATTTTTCCAGGTTAATATTCGAATAATTCAGAATATACATGTGCTGAAGTCTTTCAGCGTTCCTGCTGTAATACTGGGACAGCATGTCTATGTTAATTCCCTCAGAAAGCAAATGAGACTTAAGTTTTTTATCTGATACCCTGCTGTTCAATTTTAGTATCATGTGAAGCCCGGAATCACTTTCCAGGATAGAGCATTCACTCTCCGAAATATTTTTTCTAAGGATTTCGAGAACCTTTTCCCGCTTTCGTCTGTAATACAATCGCATCCTGTTGATATGTTTTTCGAAATATCCTTCATCAATGAATTTTGCAAGAGTGTATTGCTCCAATGTTGGAACAGGACATGAATAAAAATCGAGAGTCTTGTAGTATCGGTTTGCAAGTTTCTCAGGAAGGACCATGTAGCTGATTCGGATTGTTGATGCAATGGATTTTGAAAATGTATTCATATAAATCACTTTTCCAAAGGCATCAATGCTCTGGAGTGTGGGGATAGGATTTCCGTTCTGCCGGAATTCACTGTCATAGTCATCTTCAATTACATAGCGGTCATTTTTTTCATTTGCCCACCCGAGTATTTCGTATCGTCGGGAAGCCGGCATTGTTATTCCTGTGGGAAAATGATGATTCGGACTTATATGTGCAATCTGTGCATTGGATTCAATAAGTTCCTTTATGTTCATTCCTTTATCATCGATTGATGCGCATACATAATTTACACTGTTGATTTCATAGACCTTTCTGATTTTTGTGTATCCGGGATTTTCAATGCAATAAGTCTTTTCATTTCCCATGAGCTTGATCAGTATCTCATATAAATTTTCAGTTCCGGCGCCAATAATAATCTGATCTGGATCAACTTCCATTCCACGAAATGACAGCAAATGCTTTGTAATTGCACACCTTAATTCTTCAACTCCAGAACTTGGGGAAACATTCAGAACTTTTTCCTGCATCTCTGACAGAACTTCACGATTGAGCTTTGCCCAAATTGAAAAAGGAAAATTCCGGGTTTCCATGTTGTTTGAAGAAAAGTCAAAGACAAACTGATTTGTACGTGCTTTCTCGATATAAACCTTTGGTTTGCTTATTGCCTTTGGTTTTGAAAGTTTCTTGATATCTGAAACGAAATAGCCTTTTTTTTCCTCTGTATAAATATATCCTTCACATATAAGCTGATCGTATGCATTTTCAATCGTAATTGTACTAACGCCCAGATTCTGTGCAAGATTTCTTTTTGACGGCAGCTTCTCACCTGATTTTATGAGGCCTGAAAGTATATCCTGCCTGATTTTTTGATAGAGTTCCTTATAAATTGGTCCATCACTTCTTGAAAAATCATAGGTAAGCATTTTCCGCTCCCCCTCTTCTGGCATCTAAAAATTTATCAATTATGCAATTTAGTTAATATCAGTTTTAAAACAATATTTCAAGAGAAAAACAGCAGCATGAAATACTTTTTCGTTAAATGAAAAAAAATGGACTGCCCTGTTTTGGACAGTCCTGTTTCATTTTAAGAATAAAAAATATTATTCAAAGCTTACGTCTGTAACCTGGAAGTATGACTTTGGATGTGCACAAACTGGGCATGCTTCTGGAGCCTTAGTTCCAACAACAATATGTCCACAATTGCGGCATTCCCAAACCTTTACTTCTGACTTTTCGAAAACCTTTGCTGTTTCCACATTATCCAAAAGCTTGCGGTAGCGTTCTTCATGACGCTTTTCAATGAGAGCTACTGCACGGAATTTTGCAGCAAGAGCAGTGAAACCTTCTTCTTCAGCTGTCTTTGCAAAACCTTCATACATATCTGTCCATTCATAGTTTTCGCCATCAGCTGCTGCCTTGAGATTTACCTGTGTATCACCAATTCCTTCAAGTTCCTTGAACCACATCTTTGCATGTTCTTTTTCATTGTCTGCTGTATGAAGGAAAATTTCAGCAATCTGCTCGTAACCTTCTTTCTTTGCAACAGAAGCAAAATATGTGTACTTGTTTCTAGCCTGGCTTTCACCTGCAAATGCTGCCTGCAAATTTTTTTCTGTCTGTGTTCCTGCGTATTTACCCATTCTACTAACCTTCCTTAAAAAATTTGGTTTATATAAAATTTAATTAAATTATCATTATATGTCAACATTTCATAAAAATAATTATTCATCTGCGAGTTATTGGTGATCATAAAAAAAAAGGACCACTCCCTGTGCAAAACTAATTGACTTAAGGAACAGTCCCTTTTCGGTTTATTTCAATTTTTCTTTCACTAGTTACAGGAAACACCTGATTCTCAAGGAAACTGCAATCCAAACATTACATATCATCAAACAATGCATTTCTCCAATACTTGAGCCTCATGCTTTTTTTGACTCCGCCGGCACCTGAGAGGGCATTATACAGACGGTGCCAGAAGAACCAGATTCCAGGCATCCAGAATGAATTTTCAGCAACAAGATTTACATTTCTGTCTGATACTTCAACATTCTTCTCCAATGCTTCAAGGCCTTTTGACATATCCATCTGACCTTTTGCACGCAAATCCACAGGAACATCACCAGTGAACATCAATTCGCGGTTGAACAATGACCAGAGCGGACGAACTGCAAAGCAATCACAGTTCTTGAAAATTTTTACGCCCTTATCCCTTCCGCTGTTAATTTGTCCGATGATAATATTATCAGCCACAAACAAAGAATACTTTCCGCGCTTTCCGGTAAAAATACTTGGACGGAACATCTGGCCGCTTTCATCCATTTTTTCACCAAGAACACTCTTAAGCTTTGTTCTGATTGGTTTCATCTGGAACCACCAGAAACTGCCTTTCATCTGGAATGAAACTTCACCTGATGCAAAAAGCTGGCGTTTCAGGAATCCAGACTTCGAAATGTAAATCATGTCCAAATCCTTGTATGAAACGTATGATGTCTGTGTGTTATAGAATCTTTTGTACATGTAAATTACTGAATCTTCATTTACCTGAACCTGTTCTTTTGTCCAGAATTTAAGAGTCCATACTTTATATCTCTTTCCGTCACCCTTAAGCTTTACGGCTCTTTCCTTGACAAATGCATGAATCTTCTTGGCTTCAGAACCTGGAAGTTTATTGAAAAAAATCGATGTTCGGTAACCAAAGTAAACGCCCTTCTTTCCGAAGAATCCACCCTGCAAATCATTGAATACTGCATCTGCATAAGTTACGGCAGAAGCATAGATTGCTCCCTTGGCAAAAATTGGAAGAAGTGAAAAATAATACTGTTTTGCAAAAGCTCTCTTCTCTGCAATATAGATAACATCCCTGTGCTTGTAGACAAGATTATTCCACCACATGCGGATTCCACGCTTTCTATAACATTCTGCTTCAGCAAATTCATCAGATTTATTTTCATCCACATATTTTGCAAATTCATTAATCTGAACCTTATCAAATCCTTTCAGCTTTACGGAAATAGATGTTTCACCATCCCCGAAACAGAAGAACTTTTTCACAATAAGTTCTGAATAAAGAACATCCTTGATATTCAGATAAAACTCATAAACCCTTACAGGATGCTTTGCTGCATATTTCTTAAAGATATTGCGGAAAAACATGCTGATAATGCTTTTTGGAGCATACAGAAATTTTACAACATCATTTTCAACTGTAATAACATCCTCTGGCTTTCCCCATTTAACTTTTCTTGTTTCAAGAGCTCCAGTACGAACGATTCTAAAATTCTCCATAGAATAATTCCTCCATTCCGATTGACGACTCAGCAAAAAACGCGGATTTCATATAATTCAACATAATTTTGCTGATTATTGCGCCTAGTATAACATTGAAAATTTGGAAAGTAAAGGAGAATTAACTCATGAAATTTCTTCGGTATGACGCACGACATTCCCGATAAAAATTTATATTACATACTGTTCAAATAGGTTATTATTTTGTAGAATGAAAAAAAATCCACAGGGGGAATCAGGTGAGACTCCTGAGCTTGAAATGAAACGGTGTTTTCGCACGTCCAGTGAAAAAGTCCGAATGCCCTGTGGTTGTCTGCTATTGCCGACACAAATACTTGCTTGGGTGTACATGCTCTGCACCCGGAGGAAACATGAAAAAAATTCTCTTACTGATGGCATCATTCATTAGCCTGATAATGTCATGTTCTGACGGTGTCGATGAACCAGTTTTGCCTGCCGGTTCACCAGACCCACTCGAATCGGGAGTTCCAGTTTCAATGCAGGAACTCAAGGAAACAGTCTGGTTTTACGGAAATGCTGAAATCTGCTTTCCATACGAAAACGAGACTCTCTTCATCAACTACATGCCGGACACACTCAACACGGAAAAGTGGATATCCCTCAAGGAAAATGCAAATGGAACTTTCACGGCAAAGGTGGAGTGGTCAAATAATGTTCGTGAAATCGGAAAGACTTCAAAAACAACAATCACAAAACTGAACAACAAAATCAGCGTCAACTGTGATTTTTTCAAGTTCTCAAACATGACATCCTACGAGGGAATTCCAGCAAGCCGATTTGATCCAGACAAAGTACCGCCACTAAAAGCCGAATATCTTTCCAACTTCTCCGGGAAGTACACATTGGACACAAGTCATTATGAACTTTATGTCGGAGCAAAACTTGGAATCAGTCAAAGTGCTATCAGATACTGGAATGCCAACGTGCTTAACTCAATTGTTCGCGAAGACGGTGCATACGACTTGCTTCTGGCACATTCCTCGTCAAACAATGGATCCGGATCAATTGACCCTGGCATCACAGGATGCGAGCCGTTTATTTCCAGACAGGGACTTTTCTGGTCGCACCTTGTACTTTCCCAGGGCCCTGGATAGAAGTGGAACATCAGCTGGTCCTCAACCTGGTACGAATCTCCTTACGAAGCACTCAATGCAGAAATGGACATGACAGACACATTCACAGGTCCTGCCACAACAAAACTGACATACAAATACAATTTCTATTACGGCATCCCTAAACTTGTTGACGGATGGTACAAGACAGAGCGCGGAGAAAAAATCGGAACATATTCGGAACAACTTGACTTGCCGACGACAAAAACATGGAAGCAGATTCTTGAGGCTGCAAATATCAATCCGACAATTCCAGAGGGAAAACTGAAGGATTACTGGTGGTATTCAAACAATGGTTTCTATTCCCAGGTAGACAGCTATGCCGTAAAGCTGAGTGACAGTTCAACACCAGGTCTCACTGAATACGATTTCTTCCTGGCCCTGAAGGACAAACCGGCTGATAGTGGAATTTATTATCTAGAAGGACACTTCAAGAACACAACAGGTGCATATAACCTGACAGTAACTCCAGGTGGAATCACTTACAACGGCACAGACTATGTTTTTGTGGCTGGATCTGTCTGGTCAATTTTTTCAGAAGCCAATGGCGGCGAACCACAGCAGGTTGCATACATTGTTTCAAGCAATGGAAAGAATTATTTCTGCATGATTGAATATCAGATCAACAACAAATCCAGAAGCGATAACTACGTGAACTTCCGTGAACCAAAAGAAACTGAGGAATCATCTGATGCCTCAAAGGGTGACAGAACATACACAATTTTTGGAACAAGAAGATCAACACTTAACAAGCAGCAATAAACAACAGGCATTTCATCCCAAGTTTCTCCGACATGGATTTTTTAGAAGACTCCGTGTCACTTTTATGAAACCTGGGATGACTTGATTTCAATACGATTACTGATTTTCTTTCATCCCTGGATTTTCTGGTGGAACCATTTTTTTCAAAAGCATTCTGATATACAAAGGCTGAACAATAAAAATAATTATGTAACCAACAATAAAACTTACCACAAGGGAAGGGACAAGGACCTGCTGAATTGAAGGAATAGCAGACTCAGGTGCTCCGGCTTCTCTCATCTGCCTTGCTGCACCGCCAACCATAAGCACAACCATTGCAATTGTAATAACCGGTGTGTAAATGACATTGGAAATAAGACTTGAAAGCAAATTGCCCTTGAAAGATTCAGGAATGATTCCAGCCTTATTGCAGGCTGCATCACTTACTTTTTTCATTGGAACAATAAAACCAATGATCAGCGAGATAACAAAAGAAACACCAAAAGAAAAAAGCCATGCAGGCACAGTAAAATGCCCGCTCATTCCTGTTCCCAGAAGAGAAAGGCAAAGACTCATGGTAAAGCCCATAAGAACTGACATCATAATCATAATCTTGCGCATATTATTCTCCAGAAAAAAATCTATTGATAATATCATAAGGCAATAGCATGGAAAAAACCATCTTTTTAATACGCCCTAATGCATGGAAAAATAAATAAATACAGAAAAAAGTACAATTCCCGTAAGAATTCCCAGGAACACATGAGACAACTTATTTTTTGTGAATCTGCAGAATTTAACTGAGTCACTGGAATAATTTGTCCTGACGAATTCAACAAAAGTCTCGAAGGCCTGATCATTTTCAAAGGCATGAGAAGGAACCAGGATGCACTGGACCTTTGAAAAATAAATGTAAACTCCATTCTTGCAGGCTACAATTTCAGTAATCTGATCCTTTGTAAGATTCATTGATGATACGGAGTTTTTTTCGCTTATGTTGTTTTCATCAATTGTAACTTCATTTTGCTGGTGAATGTTTTTATTTGAATCATAGATTTTGCCCAGATATTTGTTGCGGAGTAATTTTCTTCCAAAAAAAGCATAGCCCATAATCAAAATCGGGATAATCAGTGAATAAGTGAACTGATGTGATCTGACCTGAAAATAAATCATGATTGCAGAACACAAAACAACAAATGTCTTCAATGCGACCAGCATGAAATATGATGACATGGTTTTTCGCGCATGAACATCGTTGTATTCCAGATAATCCTCTTTTGTTACGTCGTATGATAATTTGTATTCCATTTTTTTCTCCATAATATTTCTGATGAACTTTAATCCAGCACACGCAGACAAAAAGTCATAGAACAATTATTTCATGCCTGCCTTTTTTCTTCAAGATTCTTTACATTTAAGTGAACCAGCACAATATAAAGCAGATTCAGAAAAGTTCCGGCAACAAACGTAAACTTGCAGACAAACAAAAACTTTGGTAAGCAGAAAAACAACCCGGCCACATCACTTGCCAAATTAAAAAAATTCATAAACAAATCCCAGGTGTTCCATCGCAAAAACCTGCCGAGAAAAATTCCAAAACAGGACACATAAATAAACACAACACGAACAACGGCGGACCTTTTTCTGCCGAAAAGTTCACAGGCTTTTTCTTCCATCATTTTAAGGCTGACAATCCCAAAAAGGAGCCCGCAGATTCCATAGCTGAGCAAACTGATTGCATCAAACCAGACTGGTGCTGTTCTTATTCCCTTTCCCAGATGAATTATGTCCGTCATAAGATAGAATGAATTCGGGAAAAATATAATCCATAGGAAAACCAATACATGTAATCTGAAACCCTTTTTGTTTTCCCCGAAATAAATGATTGTAGAAACAAACCATGGAATAATTGCAAGAATCAGATTCTTCACAAGAAACAGATAAAGAACATGGCCAGAAATGATTACACGGACCAATGTCAAAAAAACAGAAAAAGCTGACAATATTGTCAGACAAAAAGTTGTGTCACCTGAATACAACTTCTTCAAATAATTGATTACGCAAGACATGCTTCTTCCTAAGAAAGCAATCCCGTCCATCTGTAGCCTGCACCATATACAGTCTGAATTTTTTCCGGCAGTTTTTCATCCACCGAAAGTTTTTTTCTCAGTCGCTTTATGTGACAGTCTATTGCCCTGTCGTTCAGATATGTGTCTTCCGGATAACAGATAGAAATAAGCTGTTCCCGTGAAAGAACCACATCCTGATTTTTTATGAATGCTTCCAGAAGCCGGAACTCAGTTACTGTTAGTTCCAGATTCTCCTGCCCGACAAAGGCCATATATGAACGCAGATTTAGTTTTAGATTTTCATGGCAAAGAATATTTTCTTCACCAGCCGATTTTTCCCTGCCACCAGAAAAGCGGCGGAGTATGACATGAATTCGGGCAATCAATTCTCTCATAGAAAAAGGCTTGCACAAATAATCATCCGCCCCAAGTTCCAGTCCAAGAACCTTGTCAAATTCCTCATCGCGGCTTGTAAGAAACATAACGGGAGTTTTTATTCCCTCTTCACGGAACTTTCTCAAGGTCTGAATGCCATCCATTACCGGCATCATTATATCCATGACAAAAAGTTCCGCATTAAGTCCGCCTTTAACTGCATCATAGGCTTCCATTCCATTGCAAAATTCGCAGGTTTCAAACCCTTCGTGCTTCAATGCAGTTTTTATTCCAAGGCGTACGTTTTTTTCATCATCAACAAGTGCAATCATGATTTGATTTTACTCAGTTTGCCTTATGCTTTTCAAGTTAACTGTTTTTTCCATTCTCTACTGAATCGCGCAAATTATTCCAGTCAACTTTTCTGGTGAATATCATCAGCACTGCAATAAGAATAAATGCAAAAATTGAACCAATAAGCAGTGCATAATCTTCTGATTTCAAAGAGCAATACAAATATCCATACATGACCAAAAATACTCCCATCATTTCAAATCCAGTCTTTGGCATTCTTGTAATTGATCCGACATAGAATGATGTCACCACCCCGCTTGCAGCTGCCGAAATCAGATAAGCTGCAAAAAATGGAATATGTTCAGAAAAACTTAATAGCAGAAGAAAAAACACAATACTTGCAGCTCCACAAAGCAGATAGTTTACCGGATGCAAATTTACTTTCAAAAAGATTTCAAACAAAAACAGAACAATAAATGGAACGATTATGAAAAGGAATCCATAAATCACGGCACGATAAACCATTTTATAAACATCAATTCCCTGATGGATTTTAAATCCAAGAACACTCTTTAATTCTGCTGAACCAAATGGAACAAACCACTCCGCAGTAAATCCTTCGTCTGTAATTTTTCTTGTTTTTGGAAGATATTCAAAGTCGGAAAATCCAGGAGTTGTACAATCAGAAGCAACGGAAAGTTTTGCCTGATCACTATTTACCAGCACACTGAACTGTTCAGCGCCACGGATTTTAAGAACTGTGCTAAATGAATTTACACCTTCCCTATACTTCATGTCAGAAATAATTCCATTATTCTTGTCTGTAAAATTCTGATCTGCTCCACCAATAACGTTCATGGATGTTTTGTATTTTATGTCATTAACAATAAATTCCGGTGCTTCAATAATTGACCTGTCTTTTAGACCAACAAAAAATTTCGATCCTGCAAAATCATAAGTATACTCAGAATTATTTCTAAGGTTGCACAGAAATTCTCCGCTGATTTTAATTTCACCCGTAAATATTTTTGCTGAATAGATTCCAAGTTTTCTGTCTTCAGTTTTTATGTCTGCCGAATAATCAAGAACTTTTGCATGAATTGTTGACTGACCTTTCTTGTATTCCTGATATTTTCCATTAATTTTTTTGTGCTGAACATAAGGAACCACAATGCACACATCCGAAAGGTAAAAGTTTCCGCCACCTGCAATACCTATGTTTGAAACCGCAGTATTTTTTGCATCTTCACGATCCTTTAATTTCAATCCAATAAAAAGATTTGCAATCAAAAGAACAAACACAATAATTCCAGTGAAAAGTAATTTTCCGCCAATCGCCAATGATTTTTTCATAATATAAAATCTCCTGTCTGATCTTGAAAAAACAAAGAAGTTTTCCCAGTTTTGATATGGAGATTCTATTTGGAAATTGTGTCAGAATTATGTCTAAATTATGTTATTTAACCGGTATGCAAACAAGGAATTTTGCACCGCCCAGGGACTGACTTTGTTCCACAACTATTGTACCTTCAAGTGCATCAACTATGGCTTTTACCGTTGACAATCCGAGACCTGAATGCCCGTGCCTTTCTTCTTCATTTCTCTCGGAATAAAACCTTGAAAATATTTTTTCTTCTGATCCTGCTGGAACTCCCTTGCCGTTATCCTCAACACAAAGCCTGAAATTATTTCCATCAACTGAAAGAGTCGTTACAACCTTTGAACCAAAACTTCCCGCATTATCAACAAGATTTTCCATGAGCCGTGACAAATAATCTTCCGGAACCTTCAGTCTGAAATTTTTTGCAAGCTTATTTTCAACAATAAATTCCTTGCCTTCATATTTTTTTTCGATACGCGAAACAACATTTTTAAGAAAAGAAAAAACTTCTATGGGTTCATAAGCAAGATCTTCACCAGCATCAATGCGCGAAATATTTCTGACTCCACTCAAAAGAACCTGAAGATGATTTACTTCATCAACAATTGCTTCACTCAGCTGAATTCTGTCTTCACTTTCAATATTACTGTCTTCCAGGACTTCCGCAGCCGACCTGATTGCAGCAAGAGGATTTTTAAACTCATGGGAAATGTCCGACGAAAAAGCCTGACTGAACTGGATTCTCTTGTTCAACCTTTCAATTAAACTTGAAAAACTTTTTGAAAGTTCTCCAATTTCATCCATTCTTTTTGATCCGGTAAAATTAGTAAAAATTATTCTTCCCTTCTTGTCTGCACAATCTGTTGCCTCAGAAGAAAGCTTTTTCAATGGAATTGTAATTCTAAAGGCGAAAAATACTGCAATCAAAATAACTGCAATAAGTGATTTCAAAAACACCACTGCCATGTCTCGACGCAGTTCATAAAGGTTTCTCAAAATACGATAGGTTGATCTGCTGACAAGAACAACTCCGTCAACTTTTTCATCCTCAGAAAAAACCGGAATTGCTGAATACAAGGTTACACTTACCTGGTCACCAGATGAAATTCTCGTCTTTGCACCGTATCGCCCTGAAAGTGCATCTTTAATTTCCTCACCATCAAAAAAAGTTTTGTTATTGTAAAAATCCGCAGTGTCATACATGGACAAAGCCGGGCGTCTCATAAGTTTTCGGTAAATTCGAATGGGCATGGAAAAAAATCTGTAAACAAGAGATTTTTCAGCGGCTGTTGAATTTTCTGCACTCGTTTTTTTTCTTTCAGGGTTTAAGACAGACTCTGCTTTTTCCTTTTCAAATTTAACACGTGCTGAATCACAAACAAGTTCACCCCTTACGTTCAGAATTCTGATTCGGCTTATAAACTCACCATTCATATTCTCAAGAATCAAACGGGCTGACTCCCGGGTGTTTCCTGCAGCTTTCAAACTTGCCGCAATTATTCTCCCCTGCTGAACATTGGAGCTTTCAAACATTTCAAGCAGCTGCTTTTCATAAGTATTCAAGGCCATCATAACAAGAACTGGAATGAATGCAACTAAAACAAGAAAAATTGAAATCTGAACACTAATTGAAATTTTAATTTTCGGAATATTCATTGATTGTCCCGCCTAATATGAGAAAATAACATGTCAATAATATACTTCTAATCTTTCAAGAAAGCCTTATACAAAGCCTCGGCCATCATCTTACGCATGAACTCATATTTTTCTCTATTCTTTAGCCAAGATTCGTAAGCTTCCATATTTTCAAAATATGATTTCTGCAATGTGTCGTCAAAACTCTTGGGCATTATATTATTGGAGAACATCTGCTCACCGTTAGATAGTGCAGAAGTTTTCAACTTGTCATCTTTTACCATAGAGTTGAAAATATCAGTGAAGATAACTTTATCCCGCTCTGTAAACTTTGTGCCGAATTTTTCGTTTATCTTTTTGATAACTTCTGAAAGCGGTGTTTTTTTCTCTTTTTGTCCTACAGCATTTTTGATTCTCTGAGGTTCAAGAACTCCATTTTCTTTTTGAAGAACAACGCTTCCCTCAAAAGTTTTTTCAAGCTTGTAATATTCAAGTTTGATTTTGTTTGTAATATCTATCATCGTTTCTTTGTCAGCAGGAACAAGCCGTTCAAGATATTTACAGAAAAGGAATTCTCTATGCATGTCTTTTGAGAACATTCGGATTATCTGAGTGATAAAGTTGTACCATTTTACAAATGACCGCAAAAGTTTTCTAAATTGATACCTTTGCTCCTGATTCAAGGCATTATAGCCCTGAACCACTGGAAGCAGTGCGTTTGTAATAAGAGCCTGCTTTGACGGATTCTTCTTTTGAGTTAGATAAATATCCGTTACATTTTTAATGTCATCATCATTATAGATTTTAAATGCACGGAGCATTTTCTGAGTCTGGTAAATAAGATTCTTGTTAAGTTCTTCCTTTAATTCTGTGGTCTGAAAATATGGCTGAAAGGCTTCCAGAATCTGTTCTTTTGTGTTCACAAAATCCAGAATATAAGTGTCTTCTTTTCCATCACAAACACGGTTCAATCGGCTTAAAGTCTGAACAGCTTTTACATCACGAAGTTTTTTATCAACAATCATTGTATGCAGGTAGGATTCGCTAAAGCCTGTCTGGTATTTTTCTGCAACAATCAGAATGTTTCCTTCGTCATGGAAAACTTTTTTTGTTTGAAATTCACTAACAGGTCTTCCGTTATGATCGCGGTTCATTCCGCTTTCTGTGTATTCTGTTTCTGTCGGATCTTCGGGATCCTTTAAGCTACCAGAAAAAGCAATGAATATTTCAAGATTTTTATAGACATCGTCTTTTAAGGCCTGTGTTTCAATATAGCGTTTGATTTCATGGTAATATCGAACAGCGGCAAGACGGCTTGCAGTTACAACCATCATTTTTCCACGACCATTAATTGCATGACGGGTTCTGTCCATGTATGTTTCTACGATAATCTGAGATTTTTGCTGCAAGTTATGCGGATGAAGCTCCTCATATCTTTTTATAAGCTTTACACTTTTTGAAGCGAATACCTGAGGGTCGTCACTGGATTCCTGCAAAATCTTGTAGCAATTTTTGTAGGTCGTATAGTTTTCAAGGACATTCATTATGAAGCCTTCTTCAACTGCCTGTCTCATAGAATAAACATGGAACGGCTTAAAACTTCCATCAGCCTGCCGAGTACCAAACATCTCCAATGTCTTGTTTTTTGGGGTTGCGGTAAAGGCAAAGAAACTTAAATTTTTATGATTGCCATGAGCCGTCATTTCCTTAATCAGCTCATCTTCACTGTCTGGAGTTTTTTCTTCGTTTTCTGCTTCTATTTCTTCCCATTCTTTGAGGGCATGAGTTTTATCAGCAAGGGCAATCTTAAGTTTTTTGGCGCTGTCACCAGTCTGGCTTGAATGAGCTTCATCTACAATAACAGCAAACTTTTTGCCTTCAACACCTTCAACCTGCTCATAAATAACAGGGAATTTCTGAAGTGTTGTAATGATGATTCTCTTTCCATCATTAATTGCATTTCGTAATGCTTTGGAATTCTTTTCGCCGTCAACTTCTGTTTTATCATCAATTGTAATAACACTTCCGATTGTATGGTCAAAGCCGCTTACAGTTTCCTGAAGCTGCTGATCCAAAACTTTACGGTCAGTAATAATGATAACAGAATTGAACATTGGCTTATCGTTTTCATCAAAGAGTGAAGCCAAACGATAAGCAACCCATGCTATACTGTTACTCTTTCCACTTCCGGCACTATGTTCAACCAAATAATTTGTTCCGCTTCCTTTTTCGCGAACATCCGCAATCAATTTTCGAACAACATCAAGCTGGTGATAGCGAGGAAAAATTACCTTCTTTACGGTTTTTGTTTTTTCTTCACCATTTTCGTCGATATATGTTTCCTGATAGTTTTCATAGTGAATGAACTTGTTTAAGATATCCAGAAGTTTGTCCTTTTGCAAAACCTCTTTCCAGATATATGATGTGACATAATCATTATCAGTGCTTTGAGGGTTTCCCGCACCGCCATCAACACCAGCTCCGTTTGAACCTTGATTGAAAGGCAAAAAGTCATCTTCTTTCATTGGCTTTTTTGTAGCCATAAAAGCGTTATATAAATCAACGCAAAAGTAAACCAAAATACGATGATTGAGCTTAAAACAGTTTTCTTTGGCATCACGGTTATTTATCCACTGTAATTTTGCATTGTCACAGCTCTGGCCTTTAAGCTGATTCTTTAATTCAATGGCTATAAGGGGAATACCATTTACTGCAAGCATCATATCAACGGAATTATTATTCTCGGTCGTATAATGCCACTGGCGGATGCAATGACAAACATTCTGCTTGTAATGCTCAGTTGCCGTCTGATTCAATGAGTTTTCAGGCTTAAAATAGCAGACTTTGAATTCAATTCCCAAATGCTTAAAACCGTGGCGTAAAACAGAAATAAGTCCGTCATTGTTTACGGCATCTTCAAAAGACTGATAGAAAGCGTGCCCGGTGTTTGAAGGATTCATCTTTTCAAAACGTGCCCAGGCTTTTGGCTGAGTATCGCGGATAAAGCCAATTAAAGTTGCAATATCCAAAGCATAGCCTTCCGCATTCCCTAAACGATAACCTGCATCAATGCATTTTATCCAGCCACCTTCGGAAGAAATTAAATATTTTTCAATGTCGGTCTCAAACTGTTTTTCTGTGTCGGACATATTTAGTTCCTATTTCTTTCCCAGTTTTTGTATTTCTGTAATAAGCAAATCGATATTACACATACTATAATCAGAAGAATCTGCGTTTTTATTTCGTTCTCTTAATGCTTTTGAGTTTTCTAAAGCAGTATTAATCTTATCTTTTAGCATTGCATAGATATCATTTTTATCAAGCCATTCCTGTTTTTTACAATAGTTTGGAATATGTTTACACAATTCTTCAATAAGCTTGTCTTGATTTTGATAAGTTTGTTTTGGTAAGCAATAATGAAGTAAAAACCATATTTCAAAACAAGGCATAGAGTCTGCAATATCTATTCCATGCTTTTTAAGTTTTTCCGGATTATTAATTAAATCTAATGTTGTTTTTGGAAGTTTTTGAGTTTGCAAAACATCGCGATCAAAAAGGAGCCAGACATAATCATAAGCTCCTGAGGCTTGCTCATCTTTTGCATAATCCAAAAGAGTTGTTAAATTGCTATGTTTAGGTAAATCTGGTTTGATTTTTAAGGAAGAATATCTTTCTAAGCCCTTTAAGCGTTCAAAATATATTTTTTCTGTCGTTCCCTCTACAACAAGCAAAATTGTAGTTACGGTAGGTTTATTTTTTCTCGCTCTCGCCATTGAACAACTCCTTCAGTTTTTGAATATCAATGTTTGGAAGCGCACCGAATTTTCCAGCTTGATATAATTTTTTACGAGAAGTTTCTTTTCTTAGTCCTGTATAATCTGAAATTGAATCATATACACTATTACCGTCATTTGTTTTACTACAAAACCAAATTTCATCATCTATTAACAATCCTGAATCAAGCAATTCCTGATTATGAGTCGTAAATAAAATTTGAGAAGTTGTTGAAAGTTCAAGAAATAATCTCAAAAATGTTTCAATTAAATCTTGGTGTAAAGAAGATTCTACCTCATCAATAATAGCCATGCTTGTCGAACATGAGTCAACAAGAGGTTCCACAAGATCTAACATTCTCAGCGTTCCTGAAGATTCAAATCCAAGCGGTAAAGGATAATCTTTGCCATTATAATGATGAAATACTGTTGCACGTCTTGTAATATTTTGTTCTTTATCTGATATATCGGAATTTACAGGTTCTTTTTTTATTGTCCGTATTTTTACATCAGAAATCGAACCAAAATCCGCAAAAGACAAAAAGCCTGTTGCTTTTCTGTTAAACACCTCATCTTCATCAAGCTTTTTTAGAAGGTCTTGAGAAACACCATCTGAGTAAACTCCTATATAACCATTAAACCTGGAAACTACATATATGAAAACATCTTTTAATATGGTGAGATTTGTTTTAGAACTTGCAGAAATTACAGTACAATTAGGAACAATAATATCTTCAAGAGATTTCTTTGCACCTTTTACCGAGTTTCCCCAAACAATGTTATCATCAGTTCTAGTAAAAATTTGTCTTGGAAGATGCTTGGGATAATAAGTCAATGATTCTTCTAGTATTTTTTTACGATTTAGTTTTAAATGATAGCTATATTTTATATAGCGTTTTTCTTCACTGCTTAGTACAAAAAAATTTAAATCAAATTCTCCGCATATAGAATCAGAATCCTCATCCGTAAATAAAAAAGGAACAAAAGAAATTTCTGAATCTGGTTTATTTGAGTAAAAGGAATAAACCATAAAATTGAGATAAAACCTTAAGGCAAGAGCTATATTTGACTTTCCAGCAGCATTCGGTCCATAAATACATGCTGTTTTTAGTAATTTTGTTCCTTCAACATCAATGTAATGAAGTTTTTCGGATTCATCATAGCTTGTAGGTTCAAAACTTATAGTTTGTTTTTCACTTATTGAATATGTATTTGCAATGGAAAAATCAATAATCATAGAAACTCCTTGGCATCTAATCTATTATCGACATAAAACATAAAAAGTATTGCTATTTTTGCAGATTTTATGCAGATTTTCAATTACTTTTGCTGTATAAAACAAAAAGTCCTATAATAGGCTCCTCTTGCGAAACCAATTTCAAACTGTTTTTCTGTGTCTGACATACAAAACAAATTCCTCAGAAAATACGATGAAATGAATTTAACATACTACTTTTTAATTCCTCTATACTTTGAATTTCCCAAATAAAAGCTGGACGCTCTTTTACACACCTTTCCAAATCGCTTTTAGCCGGTTCAGCTGGCAACCCTAGCAATGGAAGGCTAAGACTTTTCTTTACATAGTCATTTAACCTTACATTTACAACTGTACCAAAAATATATCTTTCTTGACATTTCGAGGCATAATATATAATTTCTTTATTAATCAAACTTATTACATCCTCGTTTTCATATATTACTTTTATAACATCTTTTCCTTGTAAATAAAATTCTCTAAGTAAACATTTTTCAGATTGAGTTAAGTCACATAAGGCAGATTGTATTTGCTGTTTTTTAATTTTCGAATTCTCCTTAGCATTCTTGTTATTTTTAAGGTTTATAAACATAGATTTTACTTTACTAAAGACAAAGCCTAAAAAAATAAATAAAAGATAAGATGATGCCACAATAAAAACTACTCCAAAATATTTCCCATATAAATCAATAAAATCTTGGAGTTTCAGCGATTCAATAATTTTTGAAGGCAAAAACAAAAAAGCACATGACATTAATGCGATGAATGCAATTATTTTTGTAGGTAATTTTAACCATTCAATTACTTTTGAAAACCATTCCATATTTATATGCTCCTTTTTCCAGTTACCACTTCAAAAATGAGTGATTTCTTGTATTCCGTCAAATCTGCTATGAGCGATTCTTTTTCGGTGATAAGACTGTCGATTTGTGCGCATTTTGAATCGAGCATTTTTGCGATGGATTCTTGTTCGGAGAGAGAGGGAAGCGGAATCTTAAAATTAGCAATTTGACTTGCATTAATAGCTGGATAACTTATACCAACAGAATTTGCTTCAACTTTTCCAACAAAACTTTCAGATGAAATCGCATAAAATAAAAACCGTGGTAAAATCTTTTGAGGCTTAGAAGAAAATACTACAAACCCTGTTGAAGCAATTTGCGGTATTTCAGATTCTTCAATCCTTGCAATCGCTCGAAGATAAGTCCGTACAGAAGAAATTATAACATCATCTTTTTTTACGATTCTTCGTGCTCTTGATGGAGCATCTTTGAAAATCATATTTTGAAAATTTGTTATTCCCTCGCCAAATTTTACGGAACCAATATCTATATAATTGAAATTGAATTCATCTTTTGTATTCTCTGGAAGAGTTTTTTTATTATATTCAGCAACATATTTTATTTTTATTAACTCCCATTTATCAGAGAACTTTTCATTTTTCAATTTCCCTGTTACGGCTTCAAAGATTACGGACTGTTTCCAAGCCTTGTATTCTTCTATGGATTTTTTTGACTCTTCGATTATGGAATCAATCTGTGCACACTTTGAATCGAGATATTCGGCTATACGCTGTTGAGTTGCTTTTGGCGGAAGAGGAACTTTTATCGATTTAAATTCAGACGAGTATGTTCTCCATCTCATCTGCATAATTCCACGACCTTCTGTATAACATTTTCCATTGAATTGTGGAGTTCTAAAAAGGTAATGATAATATTTGGGTAAAATTGTATTTAAATCTTTTGGAGCATAAACATCATAAGCTGGACTTGTTACTCCATCAAAATCTGAAATTCCCAATGCGCCCATCCAACAGAGAATAATATTTACAACCAAATCATTTTTGTAAACATGTTTGTAGCCGTCTGCATTTTGAGCCTTGTTTCCTGTCGTTTGCTCAATATCACTATGTTGAAGAACTCCTTTGTCTGTATAGACAGAAATCAGATTGACTTCGGAAAGAGGTTTATAGTTTCTCTCATCTCGCAGAGAAAATAAATATCTTATTTGTCGCGTTTTCCAATCATCAGGGATTTCCCCAATCCAATCAATACCGCTCTGTTTCATTTAGACTCTCCGTTTAAAAGCTTTCGCATTTCCGACAAATCTGGCAAGACTCTTCTGTATTTCTCAGGCATTTCGTCAAGTGTTTTATATGTTGCAACCCCAATAGGCTTTGTATAATCACGCACGGCATATTCCACAAAATCTTTCTTTGCATCCTGGCACAGAATAATTCCGATGGATTGGTTTTCATGAGGTTTTCGGACTGTATCATCAAGAGCCTGTAAATAACCATTCAACTGACCGAGATACGAGGTCTTGAATTTTCCCATTTTCAGTTCAACTGCAACAAGGCAGTTAAGCTCGCGGTTGAAAAAAAGCAGGTCGATAAATTCTTCCTCACCGCAGATTTCAAGCCGGTATTGATTGGAGATAAAACTAAAATCTTTTCCAAAAGTCAGTATAAATTTTCTGATGTTTGCGACGATTTCGTTTTCTACAACCCGCTCATTCACATCTCCAAATCGTTCCGTGAGTTCTTCTGTGTTCATAAAATCCAAAAGATACTCGTCTTTGAACATTCGGATTGCCTTTAAACTTTGTGTTTCATTTGTAATTGTGCTTCCAAAATTATTGGGAAGCATATGCTGATTATTGAAAAGGTCGTTTTTGATTTTTATTTTCAGCGTCCGAGAATTCCAATGCTGAATAAAAGTCTGGTGTATATAAAATCTCCGCTCCTCGAAATTCTTTATTTTTGAAATGATTTCTATGTGATGCGTAAAACTTATGCTTAAAAATTCGTGCATATCAATTTTGTTCGGTTGTGAGAGAATTTCTGTGGATACTTCGTTTGGCAAATCAGTTTTTAAATCGTCAGTCAGTGACTGACGATTTATGTCGGCGTTCCATTCTTCAAAAAAAGTCCGCATATTTTTTAAGTTTGTTGCAGAGAATCCTCTTAAACCTGGCATTTCTTTTTGTAATTGGCTGGATATATTTTCTATTGCACCAGTTCCCCAAAAGTTATTCCGCGTATTTTCAGAAATATATTTGCCGATTCCAAAATAAAGCGAAAGCTGAATCCTATTCCCATCTAAAGCAACCTGTGTCTGACTTTTTAAAATTGCAGATTTTATATTTTTCACAGCGATAACTATTTCATCTTTCATTTTTTTCACCTCTCACCTTACAAAGATTTCTCCAATCCAATCTATTCCGCTTTGTTTCATTTGTCCGCTCTCCGTTCAAACATTCTGTAAAATAGCTGTTATCAGCGATGAATCAAGCACCTCAAAGGCAAAACATTTCTTGCCCAAGTCTTTTAGAGATGCTCCAATATGATACAAAACCGTATTGTCAATAATCAAAAATCTGTCCTTGAAAAAAGATTCCCTGTGTCTCGTCTATATTGTATTTGTCCATTAAAGTAAACAGTTGGTCTACTCTTAGATTAGTCTTCATTAGCTGATATTTTACGGAAACAATCTCATCAAAAAGCAGATGATTGTTCTGCACAAAATATTTCATCTCCTTAAATAACCGAATAAGCATTTTACTTTGAGCTACAGCCAAATCACCTCTTAGGACAGTCATAAGCATATAAATGCCCTGCTCGGTAAAAGCATAGGGATTATATTGACGGCCGCCACGAGTTTCAGTTTTTGAGGTGGAAAATTTGCACCTCAAAACGGTATCAAATTCCTCGTCTGTCAACTGAAATCTGAAATCTTCATCGAATCTTTCAATGTTGTTTTTGACCTGCCGGTTAAAATCTTTTGTTGCATATCCATAAATCTGGGCTAAATCCTCATCAAGCATAAGCTGTAAGCCACGGATTGTGTAGATTTTATCTTTTAATTTTTCACTGTCATGTATTATAATTTCGTTCTCCACCTTCAGCCTCGCACTTTTTATATTACAAAAATTTAATCTCCCTTATTTATCCCCAAACAAATTGCGCAGTTTTTCCATAAGGTTCTTTTCGTGCTCTTCAATGCGGGCAGCTATATCGTCGGCTTTTTCAAGCTGTTTGTATTCGTAGAAAGTTCGGGTAAAAGGAATCTCGTAGCCAATCTTTGTCTTAGATTTGTCTATCCATGCGTCTTTATTGTATGGAAGAACTTCACGCTCAAAGTATTTGTCTATGTCCTGGTCAAGGGGAACATTTTCAAAATCACGCTTGTCGCTGTCTGCCTGAGTTTTTCCCTTCTTGTCTTTTACAGGATTTCCATTTTCATCAAGCAGGGGACTTTCAACAGTGATTTTGTTATAGCCCAAATCAACACTGTCCAGAACTTTTGACTTGCAGACCAGTTTTGCACCGCTTTCAGTTGTTTCTTCATACACTTTATTCTCTGAACATTCATCATAAGCTTTGAGAATAAGATTTCTGGCATTGTCCGTAATATCAACACGCTTGTTACCAATATTCTTGCGACGGCTTTCATAACAATTCGAGGCATCTATCAGCTGAACTTTACCAACTCGCTTTTCTTCTTTATCTTTAGTGATAATCCAGATGTATGTCGCAATTCCTGTGTTGTAAAAGGAATCATTAGGAAGCTGAACGATTGCATCAAGCCAGTCATTTTCGATTAAGTAACGGCGGATTTCACTCTGTCCGCTTCCCGCATCCCCAGAAAAGAGACTTGAACCGTTCTGGATGATTGCCATCCTTCCGCCCGCAACGCTTGCTCGCGTTTGCGTATTTTCATTTGGATCTTTTAGTTTAGCAACACCATTGAGCATGAACAAAAGCTGTCCGTCACTTTTTGGTGGAAGCCCTACCCCAAAGCGGCCTGCAGAACCTTTTTTGTTTTCTTTTTCAATGTCATCAGCTTCTTTTTTCCAGTCGATTCCAAAAGGAGGATTACTGATAATGTAATCAAATTTGTAGCCGTTGAATTTGTCATCGTTCAGAGTGTCGCCAAATTGCATATTGTTTGGGTCTCCGCCACGAATCAGCATATCAGCCTTTGCAATTCCAAAAGTAAAGGGATTGAATTCCTGACCAAAACTTGTAACAACAGCTTCTTTATCAAATTGCTTCAATCGTTCTTCCATACAGGTAAGCATCTGGCTTGTGCCCATAGTCATGTCATAAACAGTTTTATTGATTCCGTCTGAAACAAAGGCATTTTTATCGCTGTTCACAAGAAGGTCGCACATAAGGTAGATAATATCACGGCTGGTAAAGTGGGCTCCGGCTTCTTCGTCATAACTTTCTGAAAAACGCTGAACAAGATTTTCAAAGATGTAGCCCATATCAACGGCGCTAATTTTTTCTGGGCTCATATCGGCTTTTGTGGAATTGAAATCGCTTATAACCTGATAAAGGACCTTTCCTTCTTTCATTGTCTTTATCTGGTCTTCAAACTTCATGCGGTGAAGAATGTCTTTTACATTGTCTGAAAAGCCGTTTAAATAATCTTCAAAGTTATCTGCAATATTCGCGCTGTCCGCAAGAAGAGTTTCAAAAGTAAAACAGCTTGTATTGTAAAACTGGTAGCCAGATGCCTTTGTAAGAAAACCATCTTTAACCTGCAAGTCTTTTACTTTTTCTGCCATTTCCAAGACTTTTTTTTGAGTCGGCAAAAGGCAATCATGAAAACGCTTAATAAGGCACATTGGTAAAATAACAAGTCCATACTCATGAGGTTTGTAAAGACCAACAAGCGTGTTTGCAACATTCCAGATTAAAGCTGCTTTTTCCTGAATATTGCTTCCTACTTTTTTAATAAGTGCATCATTTGTAGACATTCGATTAATCCTTCTTATCAATTTTCACTTTTATAAAAAATCCGTAGAATAATTTTACCATAGTTCTCGGTTTTTTTGAGAAGAATATTATGGTTTTACGATAATCTTTTGAAGATGAAATTAACCGAAGGCCAAAAACCTACGGCCCACGAAGTTAAAGTAACCGTCAAACGAACCCTATTATACAACATTAATAAAGCAGGCAATAAATTACTGACTGAACCGCTGGGAAAACCTTATAAGGTATCTGAACTATTCATATCTTACTCAAAGTACGAATGAAGCCGAGAGAACCGTCAATCCGTTCACTTTGCTTAGGAAAAACTCCTTCCCTGGAACATTGAAATTACAACGTTCCAGCCTCGCGGCCAGTGGAGCAATAATCTTCAATACAAAACACAATAAACAGAATAAAAGTTATCTCCAGAAAGATTTTTACTTGGTGAAACCCAAGGATATAAAGTTTTTTGAGGCATCTTTGCGGCAATTCTAAGTTTCTTATTCCATAATCTTGCATGATGTGCACTAACATTTCTTACATTGACAAGCATATGGAGCCAAAAAATTAAAACCGTTTCAGTTACACCAAAATATGAAGCTATCTTCTTGTGTGTTGTAGATTTAGCAAAATGGATTATTCAAGTCCATCGAGTAATTATAAACAAGTTGGCCACGAACAGCGACAGACCTAATTGTTCCAGACGAGAGAGTTGATCATTATTTGAAATTGCTTGTTTAGTGAAAGGAATTAAGGCCATAAAAAAAAGACCCGCAAAGTGTGCTTGCTTACGCAGAGGCCTAGCAGGTATGTTAATTGGAATATAACATATTTTAAGTCAAATGTTATCTACAGGAATAAACCGGTTCTGCAAAATTGACGAATCACGTTTATTACAGAACTAGCCGACTTTAGTCGGCGTTACAGACAATACGGAAACCAAGGTTGTTAACCCAGCCAGTTCCACGTTCACCGTCTATTAGCCGTTTTTCAACGTTGATACTTCGATGCGACTTTAGGAAGTTGTTTAGTTCGGCACTGGAACTTGGTTCTGAGAAAGGGCTGATAAAGAATGTCATGTATTGGATTTGTAGGGGGCATTTTTTTCACCAATTTCTATATGGATTTTTTGTTTTTGTAACCATTTTCTTTGATTCTTCATATGTAAATCCATTTTTTGATAAGAAATAAATTGTAGATTCTTTTACAGAATTATAATCGGGACATGCACCAATAATAAAACCTTCAAAAGCTTCTTTTTCAAGCTTAAATTTATAATATGGAATTATATACGATTTTCCCATTCGGAATCCTAATAACTCTTTATCTATCTTTAACCTATATTCGTTATCCTCAAAACAATCCATTTCGTAATTTAATCTATCTCTTTCGTATTCATTGTTGGTAGCGTTCAATTCTTTTTGTAAATCTTCTCTTGTAAAATTGGGGTTAAATGATTTCTCATACACAATGATGATTCTCCACTCTTTTTCATCTTCAGACATTCTGTGTTTTATCAATGGACTGTAAAATATCAAAGTCCTGGCAATTTTTTTTGCAATTAGTTTCTCATCTATTTCATAAGAATTTTGTAAAACCGTGTTTGCAATTTCATCAATTAAATTATTTTGAGTTTCATCATCATAAACACAAGGTAATAGAAAAATTTTTCTTTTATGATCATTCAAATCCCAAGAAGAATCTATCAAAAGTTTTACATTCTCAACGTCGTTTTCAACCTCAGAATTTTTTTTTATTTTATTGCTATTAAATTTAATACAATATGAAGGTGTTCCATTAGCATAACCACGCCATTGGTTTAAGTCATCAGATTTTTCTGAAAATGAGAGTACAAATATTCCAAATTTAGAGTTTTCCTCATCAAAATATTTTTGTATTAGTTTAATCATTTTATTAGGATTTAACGAAGTTGTTTTTAATAAATCTGGTAAACGTCTTTCCAAAAGTTCTAATGCATACACCTCTTCTTTCAAATCATTCATAAACCGAATATGAGAAGCCCACATTTCTGTTTTCTGTATAATTCCAAGAAAACTATTTGCATTTGTATAATGATACAAATGGGTTGGAACTTGTTTATCAAATAATTTCTGCAAATGTTCCATATTCTATTCTTGTATACTTCCAAATCTAGTATTTACACTAGAATTTAGTTTGAAACAGCCATCTGGTAAACTGCACCGTTCTGTAACATAATCCTCAACTTGGGTTACAGTGGAATCTTTATTTGGACTTCTAATTATTCCTTCTCTAACCTGTTCTTTTTCCATGCCATAACTTTTCATCAAGTCAGATAAAGGCATTCCTAATCTTGCTGAATTTCCATTCGAATCATAGATTTCTAATTTATCATTAGTTATATTCAATTTTGATGATAGGTAATCAATTAAATTTGCTACTGTTTCAATCATATAAACCTCTACTTAATTTTTATCCATTACTTTGAAATTTTCTCGCTCCGCACAACAGCAGTACTGCCCATTACGGCTTACCGCCTTCATGTGCCGTACTGCTGTGTGCTACGCTCGTCTGCTAGTTTGAAGCGGATTCGCACTTCTGCGTATGCGGAAGTATTAAAATTATTTCCTTACAGAACTAGCCGACTTTAGTCAGCGTTACAAACCATGCGGAACCCTATGTGGTCGTACTGGGAGTCAGCGTAGTGGCTGCCCCTGCAGGAAACCTTGCAGTAGATGACGTCGCTGCGGTAGCTGCCACCACAGTAATAGCGGTAGTCGGCGTTGCGCGGGTAAACATCCCAACACCACTCCCAGACGTTGCCACTCATGTCATACAAGCCATAACCATTTGGCTTCTTTATTGCAACTTCATGTGTCTTCCAATTACTGTTTTCCCAGTACCAGCCTACTTCATCAAGATTGTTGCTTCCAGAATACTCATAATTCTCTCCACCTCTTGCGGCATACAACCACTCCTCTAATGTTGGCAGACGGAATCCGTTGGCACTGACATTCTGTGTAATTTCATCTTTCAATTTTTCTCCTTTATGCGGTGTATAGTTCCACTTTGCTACATCTGTTTCACCATCAACTGCATAGACAGGGGTCAAGCCTTTCTTAA
>SAMEA3663224__coassemble_156_pt1 | contig 63593 bp, 54 predicted proteins | sample SAMEA3663224__metabat2_low_PE_008 | metagenome-assembled genome bin SAMEA3663224 (sample SAMEA3663224) | pig gut metagenome | biome: pig gut; feature: pig-associated habitat; material: faeces | place: China | collected 2013
AGAATTTTCTTCAAAATTATGTGTCTTGAAAAAACTTGAATTTTGACCTAATAATTTGACTGAAGCCATTCTTCGACAAAAAGTCTTACCTGATATTAAACTTTAGTTTACTCTCGGAAACAAGAAAAAAATAAAAATCTGATGAATAAAATCAGATGGAAGAAAGTTCCTTTTCAATAAGCAGAGGAATTTCTTTTTCAAGAATTTTTTTCATTGCCTGATTGATTTTTTCTCTCCCAACTGATGCATTTCTCAGGAACAAATCAGCAGGATGAACGCCAAGAGCAGATGCAATTTTGACAATCGTATCAAAGGAAGGTTTTGTGCGTCCTGATTCAATCTGGCCGATCAACCCGTTAGTAACATCAGTCTGAATGGCAAGCTCACTCTGAGAATACCCTTTCACATCACGATAAAACTTAATATTTGACCTGAAAATTTCAAAATATGAATCCATAGCACTTAATCAAACTATGTATTCTTAAAAGATATTGTAGTGTGACTAAGAATTTTGTATTATTTACGTAGTTCAACTAAGAATTCTAATATTTTTATTAGTTTCACTAAATTTCTTGAGGATACCATGAAAAAACTTATTCTTTTAATTCTGTCAGTCATTTCTATAAGCTTGATTTCCTGTTCAACAGATTTCCAAACTAACTGCTGTAACGGATATCAAATACGCGAGAAAAATTTCAACTATCCCCACAAAATCAGATTCAAGATGCAGAGAAACAAAAAAATCATTGTTTTTGGTGACTCAATATCTGCACCAAGTGATTTTTCATGGATAAACCAGTTCGAAAAGAAAACCGGATGCATCGTAATAAACAAGGCAGTTAATGCAACCGGATACACATTTAGGCCATATAACTATACTGAAACAACAACGAAAACAATTCTTGATTCGGACCTGGAAGATATAGATTACGTTATTGTTTTTGGTGGAATAAACGACATACAATTTAACAGGATTCCGGAAAACATTGATGTTGCATTCAGACGATGCTGCCACAAAATCAGGACAAAAAAGGTGATCAGCATAATTCCACTTATTATTCCAGACCAGGACAACTATCCGACAAATTTTGATGCAAAGACAGCACTACAAATCCGGCAGAATTTCTACAAGGCTTCAGATGACTATGGCTTCACAATAATCAACGCTGCCATGTTTGATATTGAAAGAAGCGACGGCCTGCACCCAAGCGTATCTGGCGGCAAGACTCTATGCAACGAGATTATCCGCGCATTGCAAGAAAAATAATATTTAGACTGTCCCATTTTTCATTGCCGGAAGAGACTTGTGGGAATACTATTCGAACCAGTTTTCAATGAGCAGGTTGCCAGATACATTCTGGATCATACCAAAATGCTTGATATTTCTTGTTACTAAAATCATCTGGTTTGCAATTGCAATGGATGCTATCTGAAGATCTGCATAATCAACCGCCATGCCAGACTTTTTTAGGCGGCTGCGTAAATCACTAAGAATCCATGCACAATGTGAATCAAAATTCAATATCGGAAAGGTTTTTTGAACTTCATCGATGAGCCGAGAATACAACCAGTCCTTTCTTTTACTTTCTGGCATTATTTGGGACCCATACAGTAATTCATTCCATGTTATTGATGAAATTGCAGAATGATTTTCGTTTTCATCAATCTTGTTTATTACTTTTGGATCTGGCGTTTTATAAAATGATTCGGAAATAATATTTGTATCAAGAAGAAAAATTTTTTTCATAATTTATCCTCGTTGAACATGGTTTCTTCAAAGTCTCTGATCATGGGGTGTTCTTCTCTGATGCTTTCATAATATTCAGAATAGTTGAAGTCATCATTTTCCAATCCGTAATTAACCCTGCTGTTTTGAATTCTTTCAGAGAAGGATTTTTTTGTAAGTTCCCTATTTGCATTTTGATAATCTTTTAAATTCTGAATCACATAACTTACCTTTCCGTGGTTGGTTATGAAAACAGGTCCCTGCTCATCAGTAAGATGCAAATAATAGGAAAGTCTGTTTTTGGCTTCATAAACTGGAATTGCATTCATGGCTGTCTCCTGGAGAAAATCTTATGATCAGTATAAAACGAAAAATAGCTATAAGTCAAATTCATGGCTATTTATCTATGTGCTTTCTGGACAGGTGTTTTAGATAGAATAATCCATAAGGTCAAAGGCACTGAAAATTTCAAAATCTTTTGGATTGGCGGTCCAGATTGTATCTATACCGTGGCTCATGTAGCAGGATGCCATATGAGTGTCAATCAATCTTTTTCTCCCAAGACCATATTGTTTAAGCCACATCTGAGCTCTTCCAAAACTCTGGTCATCCGGATAGATTATTTTTATTCTGTCCAGATCGCACCAGAACCAGCTCTGTTCTATGGCCTGCTCCATGGTCATAGGGTTTGAGAATCTTTTTGGATCTGTCACAATATGTTGAAATTCCAGAAAGACATTATAGAAAATGCACAGCTGCCTGTTTGTATTTTTCCATGTGTTGAACAGATTCAATGCTCCTTCATGTCGTGGAGAACCGTTCATTGTCAAATCAACAAGGAAGCATGTATCAATACCTGTCATCAAGCATTTCTCCTCTGAAATCATCATTTATAAAGTCGTTTTTTATTTCCCCTGAATCAAAGGGCCTAAAATCATCCAGAGTCTTTTTCTTCTGCAATTTTTCCAGATAAGAAGTCATAGCATCCCTGATCAATGCTGCGGCTTTTGTTTTCTGTTTTAAAGCAATGGTCTGATAGAGAGAATACACTTCATCTGATACATATAATGTCAACGGTTTCATATGTATATTATATGTATGTTTTTTATTAATTTCAATGTATATGATGAAGATTTTTTGGTTGTTTTATGCGTGGGTACAAAAAATCCCCGACGGAATTATCCAGCATCAAAAAAAATCCCCCGCCAGTAAGCCGGCAGGGGAATGGTTTGACCCGCTCCAGTCGGGTCGAAACTGATTTACAGGGTTGCAAAAGCAATCCCTGTATGTTTGTTTTTAGACCGCAGTCACGCTAGTGAGTGCCGGCTCTGAAAAACTATTTGTTCAAGCGAGCTTCGATATCATCGAGAGTTGCAGAAAGTTCTTTTGGAAGGTGTGAACCGAATTTTGGATAGTGGTTTTCACGAACATCCTTAAGTTCCTTCTTCCATCCTTCAACATCAACCTTGAGGATTTCTGGAAGAGTCTTCTTGTAGTAATCTGCAAGACCATCAGTATTGATAGAACCTTCTTTTGGCATGAATCCGATTGGTGTTTCAACAGCATTGTCCTTTCCGTCACAGCGGTCGAAGATCCAGGCAAGAACACGTGAGTTGTCACCGTATCCTGGCCACATAAATCCACCTGGAAGGTCTGCGTTGTTTTCGTCCTTGCGGAACCAGTTAACGTAGAAGATCTTTGGAAGCTTGTCCTGATCCTTTGCTGCAGCACCTACGTCTATCCAGTGCTGGAAGTAATCACCCATGTTATATCCACAGAATGGGAGAATTGCGAATGGGTCACGGCGGATCTTACCAACATCTGCTGCGTTGATTGTAGAAGCTGCTGTGATTTCTGAACCTACGATAGAACCGAGGAATACACCGTGGTTCCAGTTGCGTGACTGGTGTACGAGTGGAACTGTTGATGGGCGGCGTCCACCGAAGAGGATTGCACTGATAGGTACACCCTTTGGATCTTCCCATTCTGGAGCGATACATGGACACTGTCCTGCTGGTGCTGTAAAGCGTGCGTTAGGATGTGCCATTTCTTCACCCTTAGGAGCCTTGTCCTTAGGGAATGCTGGGCGTTTGTTGCCCTTCCAGTCAACAAGGTTACCCTTTGCTGGATATCCGATTCCTTCCCACCAAACATCGCCGTCTTCTGTAAGGGCACAGTTTGTGTAGATTGTATTCTTTTCTGCAGAAACAAGAGCGTTCTTGTTTGATTCTGCTGATGTTCCTGGTGCAACACCGAAGAATCCAGCTTCTGGGTTAATAGCATAGAGACGGCCATCTTCACCAAACTTCATCCATGCAATATCATCACCGATTGTTTCAACCTTCCATCCTGGGATTGTTGGGATGAGCATAGCGAGGTTTGTCTTTCCACAAGCTGATGGGAAAGCACCAGTTACGTACTTAACCTTTCCTTCTGGGTTTGTGAGCTTAAGAATAAGCATGTGTTCTGCAAGCCAGCCTTCCTTGCGAGCAAGAACTGTTGCAATGCGGAGTGCGAAACACTTCTTTCCGAGAAGAGCGTTTCCGCCGTATCCAGAACCGTAAGACCAGATGAGTCCTTCGTCTGGGAACTGTGTGATGTACTTCTGGTCAACTGGAGCACATGCCCAAACACCATTGTCCTTTGCACCGTTGTTAAGTGGCTTACCAACTGAGTGGAGACATGGAACGAATTTAGCATTTGCATCTGCATTGAAGATATCGAGAACCTTCTTTCCAGCGCGTGTCATGATATCCATGTTAAGAACAACGTATTCTGAGTCAGTGATTTCTACACCGTTCTTTGAAATTGGTGAACCAAGAGGTCCCATGCAGAAAGGAATAACATACATTGTACGGCCATGCATACAACCCTTGTAAAGTCCCTTCATTGTTGCCTTGAGTTCAGCAGGTGCAATCCAGTTGTTTGTTGGACCTGCATCTTCTTCCTTTACAGAAGAAATGAATGTTCTTTTTTCAACACGAGCTACGTCAGATGGATCTGAGCGGAAAAGGAAGCTGTGTGGCTTCTTTGCCAATGGAGTTGCAAGACCTGCATCAACACATTTCTGCATCAAGCAGTCGTATTCTTCGTTTGAACCATCTGTAACAACTACGTTGTCTGGTTCACACATAGCAACACATTCTTCTACCCAAGCCTTAATTCCTGGGTGTTTGATGTCATTAAGAGTAAGAGACATAAAAAACTCCTGTAACTTAAAATCAGAAAAAAGAAACAGCCGTAATTTACAACGTAAACGGTAAATGTTTTCTTGGCCGAAATTTCTCCCGGTCCCTGATTCTATCTTTATAAATATAATATTTTTTAATCTGATTTTCAATCACAATGGCAAAAAGGTTTCTGAAAATCATACGCATATCATCAGAAATCTTACTTTTTCCAGAATGACGGAACAAAGAACACGAAAATGGTGAAGAACTCAAGACGCCCCGCAATCATGGCAAAACAGTACCACCATTTTACAAATGCCGGCAAAAAACCAAAATTTGCCGAAGGACCAAGAACCCCGTATGCAGGACCAACATTTCCCACCATCGTTATGGAACCTGTAAGAGCTGAAAGGATATCCAGTTTTCCAATAGTTCCAATAATCGTGGTAATCAAAATCAATCCCAAATAAAGAGTTAAGAAGCTGGCAATGTTGTTGACCAGTTCCTTTCTTGCATTTCTCTTGTTCAATCTCATGGCAAAAACTCCATGGGGATGAAGCATTTCCTTGAATTCAATGTGAAGTGCCTTCAACAAAACAAGCCATCTTACAACCTTAACTCCTCCCGATGTAGAGCCTGAGCATCCGCCAATAAAAAAAAGTATAAAAATGATCATCTGCGAAAAGGCAGGCCAGTCAAGATAATCAGCATTTGCAAATCCCGTTGTGGAAAGGATTGCGGCAACCTGAAATGAGGCATAGCGCAAGGCCGTGGTGAATGACTTGAAAACTGAAGTAAGATTCGAAGCAATAAGCAGGATGGCAACCACAATAATCAATATGTAAAATTTCAACTCAGAATTATCCCTAATGTCACTGAATTTTCTTGCTATGAGATAATAGTACATACTGAAATTGACTCCAGCCAGGAACATGAATACAGTACAAACAATCTCAATTGCAGGAGAATTGAATGAACCTATGCTGGAATTGCGTGTTGAAAATCCACCGGTTCCAAGAGTTGAAAATGAATGACTCAATGCATCAATAAAATCCATTCCAAGGCACTTGAGAATAAGGGTTTCAATCAATGTAAGTGCAAGATAAATAAGCCAGAGGATTTTTGATGTGGTAGTAATTTTTGCAGTAACCTTGCCCTTTTCCGGCCCCGTAGTTTCTGCCTTTACAAGCTGGAATCCTCCAACTCCAAGAATAGGAAGCAATGCAACTGTAAGAACAACAATTCCCATTCCGCCAATCCAGTGAGTTAGACATCTCCACAAATTTATGCTGCGGGGAAGTGTCTCAATTTCAGAAAGGATTGTTGAACCAGTAGTTGTAAATCCGGAAACACTTTCAAAAAATGCATCAGTAAAAGAAGGAATTGCCCCGGAAATATAAAATGGAAGAGCCCCAAACAAGGAAATGCAAACCCAGGCCAGTGCAACAACCACAAAACTGGCACGAATGCTCAGCCTGGACTTTTTCTTTCGGGTAAGGAAAACAACTGCAATGCTCACAACCCAAACGATGATCATGGGAATCAGGAATGAACTCAAGACCGAATATTCACCGCAATAAAGGGCAGTGGCAACAGGCACCAGAAACGCAATCCCCGTCAGGGAAAGAATGAAACACAGAATCTGAATTATCAAATAAACCATCTGTACTACCTACTTGCTGAACTTTTCAAGAATCTTCTTGTCACCAGTTCTTTCAATAAGGACAACATGATCCCCCACACCAAGAACCGTATTTCCAGATGTAAGCTCATAATGAGAGTTTCCAGGCTTCTTGATGAGAAGAACAAGATATTCTCCGGGACTTGCAATATCCTTCAGAGCCTTACCAATAAACTTGCTTGAGGACGGAAGATCACATTCCACGATTTCAAATTCACCATTTGATACTGTATGGATTCCAGTAACGCTCTTTCCATGAAGATGACTGATGATTGAATCAACTACAGTGTCACGAAGGGGAACGGCAACATCAACACCAAGCTTTCGCGCAATGTTTCCGAACTGAGCCTGCGGTACCAGGGCAATGGTCTTTTCCACCCCAAGAGACTCAAGATATGCAGACACAACCATATTCAGCTCATGGTTATGGGTTGCACAGATAATCAGATTATACTCATTGATTTTTTCTTCTTCGATGAAAGCCTCATCCGTTACGTCAGCATTCATAATTGTGGCAGTCGGAAACCTTTCCTGGGCCTGGTCACAAAGGTCCTTGTCCGTGTCTATGATTGTAATTGACTGACTTGACTTTCTGACCCCGGAAAAAAGCCTTGAAAGAAGAGACGTCTTGTCCTTTTCGATGATTCTGTCCGCAACAATTGACCCGATTCGGCCAATGCCAACAAGCCCGATTTTCTTTATTGCATCAACCTTTATTCCACACAAATCAAGCATTGAAGCCACATTTCCGGCAGATACAAGAACTCCGATTCTGTCTCCTGCATGAAGAACCGTCTCTCCGCTTGGAAGTGAACTTATGATATTGTCTGTATCTGATTCCTTTGTTTCAAGATAGACAACAAGAAATTTTTTGTCTGTGAGAGTCCTTATGGACTTGAGTGCCACTCCATCCAGTGCACTGCCCTTCTGAACTTCCAGAGCCGTAATTTCATATTCATTTTGCTCACCAAATGAAACCACATCACTGATTGCACCATGCTCAACTGCAGTCACAATAGCATTTGCAGCTTCAACGTCAGGATGAATCATATAATCAATTCCATAAAGCGGCCTGTGATTATTTGCAAAGGTCTCAGCATGATGCTTTGCGGCATCGTTTGTGTTCACATAGTATGCATAGTTTCGGACGCGGGCAATCTTCAGCAGATTCGGATAAACGGCATCAACAAGAGAACAGGTAATCATGTTTACCTCATCGCTTCCCGTAACTGCAACAAGTGCATCTGCCTTTTCTATCCCGGCATCCTCAAGATTCTGAAGATTATTTCCATCTGCAGCAACCACATTGCAGTCAATTCTGTTTGCCGCGTGCTTGATTACTTCATCATCATTGTCTATGAGGGTAACAATGTTTTCTTCATTAACAAGTCTTTTTGCCAGCTGAATTCCAGTGAATCCAGCACCAATGATCATAATGTTCATAAATTAAATTATACCAAAGTGATAAGTTTCAGTCGAGCAAAAATACAATATGTTTGAATGGTGTTAAACAGCCGGCAGAACATTCAGTTACCATAAAAAACTGCCAGCCGTTTCAATAACCGAGATTTCCCTTCTATACTAATCCAGTGAAATGCTTCCGATTTCCTCTTCCTTGTGGAAGTTCTTTTTCTTTGATCCGGGATATGGATTCTTGGGAGTTCTGGTGTACAAATCATCCTCATCATCACTGATTGAATAGAATTCCTTTGTCTCAGATTTTTTTTCCGTCTTTTCCGAGTCCTTGGCTGAAGCACGGGATTTCTTTGGTGCCACCATGAATCCAAACAGGCTTCCGCAAATTCCGGCTGCCATGCAGATAAACACAGGAATATTGCCCTGCATGAATACTGAAAACCCCGAGTTTTTTGCGGCAACCTGAGAATTGCACATCTGCAGTGAAATATAAAGAATCAGAATAAGGGAATATGTCAATGGAATCTGCTTTTTCGAGACTTCAACCAGTGATGCAAGAATAATCATCATAAGAACTATTTCCCTTGCACCTGTAAGTGGAAAAGGAGAAAGACATGCCGTAAGAACACCGGAAACCAATGTGGTGGCAAAGAACATGAGGCCAAGAATTGCAGTTCCGTAGCGTTCCTCAAGAATCTTTCCAAAAACAAGGACAAATGACACATCTACAAAAAGATTCTGCCATGATGAATTGCCGAAAATATGAAAAATCAGTCCCAGATAGCATGCAGGCGAAGAAAAATCAAATCCTCCGGAAGCTTCTGGAACCGGGGCGCCCTTGCACACAAAGCACAGATCCACAAGTTTTCCCTTAAATGCAAAGCAATCCAGAACAAAAACAACGAATGAAAGAATGGCAAAACTAAGTACCAGCGGAGAGTCATATTTTAGTGAAAATGATTTTTTTCCCATGTCTTAATTTTAACCTATACTTGTCTTTTTCACCACATTTTTATTATATTTGTTTGAATGGTCACTTGATCATCTATTATAACAATTTCTTACCATAATAAATCTAGTTATATTTTAGGAGTTTATATGAAACACGAATTCCAGACTGAAGTAAATCAGTTACTCAAACTGTTTATTCACTCACTTTATTCAAACAAGGATATTTTCCTTCGTGAAATTGTTTCCAACGCTTCTGATGCATTGGACAAGCTCAAGTATCTCACAGTTTCCGATGACAAATTCAAGTCAATTCCATTTGACCCAAAAATCGACATTTCATTCAACGAAGAGGCAAAAACCCTCACAATCCAGGACTGCGGTATTGGTATGAATGAAGATGACCTGAACAACAACCTGGGAACAATTGCCCATTCAGGAACAAAGGCATTCATCGAGCAGCTTTCACAGAACGGAAACGCAAATTCAGATCTCATAGGACAGTTCGGTGTCGGTTTCTACTCTGCATTCATGGCAGCAACAAAAATCGACGTCTACACAAGAAAAGCCGGTGACTCAGAAAAAGCCTGGCACTGGAGCTCAGACGGTACAAACTCATACGATATTGAGGAACTTCCTTTGGACTCAACAAAAGCCAAACTTTACGGCCTGGACAGGGAAAACTCATGCGGAACAGCCATCGAAATCCATTTGAATGACGACTCCAAGGATTTTGCCTCAAGATGGAAGATCGACGAGCTCATCAAGAAGTACTCAAATCACATTGCATTCCCAATCTACCTTCACTACACACAGACAAAGTACGACAAGGACGGAAAGGCAGAGGGAACTGAATCAAAGGTAGAAAAGGTAAACTCAGCAAGCGCACTCTGGAAAAGATCAAAATCAGAACTCAAGAAAGAAGACTACAACGAATTCTACAAATCACTGAGCCACGATGGATCAGATCCTCTCATGTACATTCACACACACGCCGAGGGAACACAGGAATACACAACACTCTTCTACGTTCCGGAAGTTGCTCCATTTGACATGTACCAGGGAGACTGCAAGAGCGGACTCAAGCTCTACGTTAAGAGAGTTTTCATTACTGATGATGACAGGGAACTTTTGCCAGCATACCTACGCTTTGTTCGTGGTATCATCGACTCAGAAGACCTTCCACTGAACGTTAGCCGCGAAATTCTCCAGCAGAACAGAATTCTTGAAACAATCAAATCAGCATCAGTAAAAAAGCTCATCAGTGAATTCAAGAAGCTCTGTGAAAAGGGATCAGAACTTGCAGTCAAGAAGGAAGAGGAACTTTCAGAAGACGAAAAGACAAAGCTCAGGCAGTACAAGACTTTCGTTAAAAACTACAACAGGCCTATCAAAGAAGGACTTTACTTTGACTACACAAACCGCGATGACATTGCAGAAATCGTAAGATTCAAGTCTACAGCTCCAGAAGGAACAGGTGATGACAACTGGACAAGCTTTGCTGGCTACGTTTCAAGAATGAAGGCTGAACAGAAGGCCATTTACTACATTGTTGGAAATGACGAGAAGAATCTGCGCGCTTCACCACTTCTCGAAGCTTACAAGAAGAAGGGATTTGAGGTTCTCATTCTTTCCGATGAATTCGATGACCTGGTAATCACTGGATACGGAAAGTACAAGGACTACGAAATTAAATCCGTTAACCGTGCCGGCAGCGACGAGGAACTTGGTGTTGACAAGGAAGAAGCAAAGAAAAAGGAAGAAGACTTCAAGCCTGTTCAGGAAAAGATCAAAAAGGCTCTCGGCGACAGAGTAAAGAATGTTGTTCTTTCAAAGAGACTTTCAGACAGTCCGTCATGTATTGTTGTTGACGAAAACGATCCTACACTGCAGATGGAAAAAATGATGCGTGCAATGGGACAGTTCAACGGAAGCCACGTTAAGCCTATTCTTGAAGTTAACGGTGACCATCCGATTGTAAAGAAGATTGAAGGCTCAACTGACGAGACTTTCATTTCCAACATCAGCGAGGTTCTCTTTGACCAGGCACTGCTCATGGGCGGAGAAGAACTTGCAGATCCTGCAGCCTTCGTTAAGGCCTTGAACGCCCTCATCTAAAAAAAAGTCATGGCCCCTGAGCAAATTCATGTTCCGGGGCCCGCACGGACAAACAATCATCTAAATAATAAATACTACAAGTCAACGATCAAAGTCCTGCCGCCATACACGCAGGTCAGCTGAAAATTGCAATTTTTAGAGGTAAAATATATACTTTTCACATGAGCAATAAAGTTTACATTATCGGACACAGAAATCCAGACACAGACTCGGTAGTGGCAGCAACTGCCTATGCAAGGCTCAAGCAGCTTTTGGGCAAGAAAGAATATGTTGCAGCCAGAGCAGGAAAACTGGCACCGCAGACAGAATACATATTCAAGAGATTCAAGCTCGAGGCACCGGAATACATCCCGGATCTCATTCCACGCACTGAATTCTACATGAACACAAACTACGAGACTGTTGATCAGGATGTTCCCCTTTGGGAAGCAATCAGCACAATGATCAACAAGAACGCATCTGTTCTCCCAATCGTAAATGTAGACGGAACATACCAGGGACTTCTTAACTACAACGCATTTGCCCTCAACTCATTCAAAATTCTCAATCCGAAACGCGACGACATATTCCTTACAAGTCTCCAGCTGGTTGAAAAAACACTGAATGCAACTCCAATCGTTCAGTTTGACGAGGAAGACTGCTTCAAGTGTACCCTCATGGTTGGCGACGACGACCCGGAAACCTTCAAGAAGCTTCTTTCAGAAAAGCAAAGTGAAAACATCATTGTAATCACAGGCGACAGAGAAGACATCCAGAAACTTTCAATCGAAGCAAAAGTACGAGCCCTCATCATCACAAGCGACTACGTTGTAAGCAAGGATCTTATTGAGCTGGCAAAGAAAAACAGGGTTTCAATCATTTCAGGACATGACTCAACCGTTGCAACTGCCATGCTCATTGAATACTCATCGCCTGTAAACTCAATGGTTGAACGCGCTCTTTTGCCGGTAAAGGCTTCAGACTCAGTCCAGAAAATCCGCCCGCTGCTTTCCTCAAGCCCAAGCAGATGCCTTCCGGTTGTTGACGATGACTACAAGGTAATTGGAATCATTGGTGAAAGTGATCTTCTCCACGACGCAAACATCCAGGTAATCCTTGTTGACCACAATGAACTTCAGCAGGCCGTTGAGGGAATCGAAAACTACAAGATCCTGGAAATAATCGACCACCACAAGGTCAACACAATTACAACAAAAACACCAATCGATTTCATCAACAAGACAGTTGGTTCAACAAGTTCAATCATTGCAAACCTGTACCGTGAAAACCGCGTTTCAATCCCAAAGGACATTGCTGCAATTCTCCTGTGCGGAATTCTCAGCGACACACTCATTCTCCAGTCAGCAACAACTACTGAATACGACGTGCTCACTGCCGAATACTTAAGCTGCATTACAAGCCTGGACATCAAGGAACTGGGCAACGACATCATCAAGAGCGGAAGTCACATTGGCGGAAGGTCTGCAGACGAAGTTATCCACCAGGATATAAAGGAATACTCAGAAGGCAAATTCAAGTACACTGTCAGCCAGATTGAAGTGGACGGAACACAGGAAATTCTTGAAAGAAAAAAAGAATTCCTGGACAAGCTGGAAGAAGAACGCCACTCAAGCGGAGCACTTTTCAGCGCACTTCTTGTAACAGACATTACAAAGCTCAGCTCAATCATGTTTCTTGCCAACGACGAAAAGATGGACTCATTCATCAATTTCCCAAAGCAGGAAGACAACATTTACTACATGAAGGATGTTGTTTCAAGAAAAAAGCAGCTCATCCCTCTGCTCAGCGAACTTATTGCTGAAGTGTCAAAATACTAGGCAAGAGCTTCCATTCATTACATCCGGTTTTCCTCATGCACACGTCGGGAGAACCGGTTGCTTTACCAGACTCACGGCGATCTCTTTTCCCAAAATTGCATTTATTATTGATTTCCTATATACTGACTGCTATGAGTGAAACAAAACGTACTGTTGACGAAACAACATTAGAAAATCTTTTATACCTTTCTCGTCTTTCTCCAGAAAGCACAAACATGGAGACTTTGAAAAAACAGGTTGATGACATCGTTGGATACTTCGACATTCTCTCAAAGTATGACGACTCAGAAAACCCTTATGATGCATACCCTACAACAAAGGCAGAAGCTCTCCGGGAGGATGAAATTGTTGCAGGCCTTGAAATGCACGATGTCAAGAAAATCAACGAGGGCAACTTCCTTGACGGCTATTTCCAGGTTCCAAAAGTTCTTGGAGAAGGTGCTTAGAATAACTCACAGTGCAAAATCCATAATTAAATGGAGCATGCATTTATTCGCTAACCCGCTTTCCGTGGTTTCATTGCTGACGCAACAGCTTCGCTGCCACTACAATCGGGGCTAGGATTTTACAGGAAACTACTATGACAATTTTAGATACAGTAAATAAATTGAAGTCAGGAGAGATCACATCCAGGTCTCTCGTAGAAAGCCTCAAGGCAACATTTGAAGCCGACAAAAAATCGGAACTTCCACTTAACGCATTTCTTGAAATATTTGAGGACGCAACAGCAAAGGCAGATGCCTGTGACAAGGAAATTGCAGAAGCAAAGGCAAAGGGTTCACTGGACAAGCTCTTTGAAGAAAAGCCATTGCTCGGAGTTCCTTTCGCTTCAAAGGACAACATCAATGTTCGCGGACAGAAAATCACTTGCGGATCAAAAATTCTTGAAGGTTATGTTGCACCATACAACGCAACTGTAATCAATCGTCTTGAAAAGGCTGGAGCAATTCCTCTTGGACGCTGCAACCAGGACGAATTTGCCATGGGATCATCAACAGAATACTCAAGCTACGGTCCAACAAGAAACCCGGCAAACCGCCAGTACGTTTCAGGGGGTTCTTCAGGTGGAAGCGCGGCAGCAGTTGCATCAAACCAGGCCGTATTCGGAATCGGAACAGAAACTGGTGGATCAGTCCGTCTTCCTGCAAGCTATTGCGGAATCTACGGTCTCAAGCCAACATACGGAGTTCTTTCACGATGGGGTGTAGTTGCATACGGATCATCACTGGACCAGGTTGGTATTCTGGGACACACTCCAAGAGACATTGCACTTCCACTGTACGCAATGGCAGGCGAAGACTTCTATGATGACACATCAGCAGATCTCCCATGCAAGGAAGACCTCAAGAATCTCAAGGCATACACAGACTTCTCATCACTCAAGATTGCCGTTCCAAAACAGTTCGCTGAAACAAAGGGTCTCGACGAAGATGTTGCAAAGGTTTTCGAGGAAACAAAGCAGTGGTTCATAAGCAAGGGAGCAAAGATTGAAATCGTGGATCTTCCAATTCTCGACGCATCAATCGCATCTTACTATGTAATTGCACTTTCAGAGGCAGCTTCAAACCTGAGCCGCTTTGACGGTATACGCTACGGAAACCGAATCGACTCAGGAAAAGGATACGATGAGCTTTACGTTGAAACCCGCTCAAATGGATTCGGACCTGAAGTAAAGAGAAGAATCATCATCGGAAACTACGTTCTTTCTGAGCAGTTCTCCGGATCAACATACAAGAAAGGTATGAGCGTTCGTGCAAGAATCCAGAAGGAAGTTGCAAAGCTCTATGAATCATACGACCTTATTCTCTGCCCTACATGTCCTACAGCAGCATTTAAGCTGGGCCAGAAAGTAGATAACCCTCTTGAAATGTACTTAAGCGACTTGTACACAGTATTCGTCAATCTTTCCCGATGCACAAGCATTTCAGTTCCTGCAGGAAAAAACAGAGACGGAATGCCGGTTGGAATCCAGTTTGCAGGCCCAATGTTCAGCGAGGCAAAGATCCTTTCCATTGCACAGGCATGGGAAGATGAAAAAGGAAACAACTAGTCTGGCATTAAAACCGCAGGTCAGCAAAATGTCCTGCGGATCATCCAGATTTTACAAAGCTTACTGCAGGCACCATGGAATTTTATTTCCCTCTGGAAACCTAAAATTCCCGGCAGCACAGTAAATAAGGTAACAGTCAAATGATAACAATCCTACCTGAAACTACAAAAAATCCCATAACCAAAATCGGACTCATGGCAGGTGTATGCTGGAATGGAGACACCACAAATCCGGAAAAAAACTACAAGCGCGGAATGGACTGCATTCTCTGTGAGCACGGAAGAACCTTCGAGTATCCGGATGTTGAGCTTATAATCGATGGATACTCAGCCCGCTGCATTCGTGAATGGTACACTCACATTGGTGGAAGTCCAACAAGGCTTCAGTCTTCAACCCGCTATGTAAAATGGGAAGGTTCAAGTCTATCTGACAACATTATTGTTCCTCCATCAGTTGAAAAAGCATCAGCAGATAATCAGGAGGCCTCAAATGCATTCCTGGAATTTGAAAAGTCATTCATGAATCTTCTGGCATCAATGGAAAAATCCGGAGTACCAAAAGAAGACATTGCAATGTTCTATCCTCTTGGAATGAAAACAAAAATCGTTGACAAGAGAAACATGAGAAACCTCATTGAAATGTCACACCAAAGACTATGCACCCGTGCCTACTGGGAATACAGAAAACTCATGAAAGAAATTTGTGAGGCACTCTCTAAGTATTCTGAAGAATGGAAATGGATTGTTGACAATCTCATGAAACCAAAATGTGAAGTGACGGGATTTTGCAAGGAAAAGAAATCCTGCGGCCGAAAACCACAGAAGGCAACCAAGGCTTAAAACTGGTGGCGCTCTTTTTAGATACTGTTTTGCTGGTTAAGATAACTGTCATTGACTGATTGATAAATGCATTTATCTTTTTTATAATAGGTAATAATTTTTATAGGATTAAATATGGCTATCGAAAAATATGAAGTTGTAATCGGATGTGAAATTCATACTCAGTTGCTTACAAAGACAAAGGCTTTCTGTGCCTGTGAAAACCGCTACGGTGGAATGCCAAACACACGCGTTTGCCCGGTTTGTCTTGGACTTCCAGGAGCAATGCCACGCATTTCAAAGGGCTATGTTGAGCTTGGAGCAGTTGCAGGACACGCCCTAAACTGTAAGATTGCACAGTTCACAAAATTTGACCGCAAGCACTATTTCTATCCTGACCTTGCAAAAGGTTACCAGATTACACAGTACGATATCCCATTATGCTCAGACGGATATGTTGATCTTCCTCTGAACCACTATTCAAAGGATGAACAGCCAGGCGGACCAAAATGCCGCGACAAGAACTTCAAGGGCGACAACTGCATCATCGACAACAAGTACCGCCGCATTCGTGTTGAAAGAATCCACCTTGAGGAAGACGTAGGTAAGTCCCTTCACTTGCAGGGTGCACACTCATACATTGACTATAACCGCTGTGGAACTCCACTCATCGAAATCGTAACAAAGCCAGACATGACTTCCGGTGATGAGGCAGCATTGTTCTTCCAGACTGTACAGGAAATCCTTCGCTACGTAAAAGTTACAAACGGAAATCTTGAAGAAGGAAACATGCGATGCGACTGCAACATCAACCTTAATGTTTGGGAAGATGGAAAGCTTTACCACACGCCAATTTCAGAAATCAAAAACCTTAACTCATTCCACTCAATTAAGGCAGCCTGTATTTACGAAGCCGCTCGCCAGCTCAAGGAATTTGAGGAAGACCGCCAGGAATTCAATGCAGGATTCAAGGTAACAATGGGATGGGACGAAGCAAAGGGACAGACTGTAGTTCAGCGTACAAAGAACTCATTTGTAGACTATCGCTTTGTTGTTGAGCCGGACATTAAGCCTTTCACAGTCAGCGACCAGCTTATCCAAAGGGCACTCTCAAAGGTTGGAGAGCTTCCTGAAGCAAAGAGAACAAGACTCAAGAAAGACTTTGGTCTCTCTGATTTTGATGCAGAAACCCTCACTTCAAGCAGGGATCTTGCCATGTGGTTTGAGGATGCAGCAAAGAATGCAAAGGATGTAAAGAAAGTTGCAAACCTCATGCTCACAGAACTCCTTGCCGACATGAACGCAAAGAAACTCACAATCAAAGATGTAAAAATCACGCCAGAACATATCACAGAACTTGCAAATGCCATTGCCGAAAAGAAGATTACTTCTGCACAGGGAAAGACAGTATTTGCAAAAATGATCGAAACAAACAAAATGCCATCTGTAATCATCAAGGAAGAAGGCATGGAAGTTGTTGCAGATACAGGGGCAATCGAAGCTCTGGTAGACAAGGTTATTGAGGCAAATCCTAAGGCTGTTGCCGACTACAAGAGCGGAAAGACAAATGTTGTCGGATGGCTCTGCGGTCAGGTGATGAAAGAATCCAAGGGAAAAGCAAACCCTGGAATTGCAGCAAAACTTGTTGGTGAAAAACTGGCAAAACTCTAGGCAATCAAATGTCCTTTTACGATTCCTTTGACGTTGCAATCTGCGGTGGTGGCCATGCTGGTATTGAAGCATCTCTGGCATGTGCCCGCATGGGACTAAAAACAGTTCTTATTACTCAAACAATAGATTCCATTGGCAGAATGAGTTGTAATCCTTCCATTGGTGGAATCGCAAAGGGAAACATAGTTAGAGAAATAGATGCCCTGGGTGGTGAGATGGGAAAGCTCATTGACCAGACAATGATTCAATTCCGAATGCTGAACAAAAGCCGGGGTCCTGCAGTTCAGGCTCCAAGAAGCCAGGCAGATAAACTGGAATATTCTAAACTTGCCCGAAAAACTCTTGAAACAACTGCAAACCTGTCCACACTGATGGATACGGTTGTTGATATTCTAACCATTGAAAGTTCAAGGGACCTTCCACAAGGTTACGACAGTTCCGCAGAAATCAACTCCATCCCCGGAGAAAACCGCGGTGCAAAGACAAATGAATTTCTTACATCTGCAGCAAAATCAAACAAACGCCAGAAAGTAATAGGTGTTGTCACAGAACGCGGTAGAGTAATTCCAGTAAGATCAATCGTCCTTACAACAGGAACATTTTTGGGTGGCAGAATCTTCATAGGTGAATACGATGCCTATTGCGGAAGACTTGGAGAAGCCGGAGCATTTGGTCTCACAGAAAGTCTCAACCGACTTGGATTTACTACAGGCCGACTCAAGACAGGAACACCTCCAAGAATTCTTTCACATACAATAGACTTCTCAAAGCTCGAACTTAACGAAGGCGACTCTGAAATTATTCCTTTCAGCTTTGACCATGAAAGAGTCGAAAGACCTCTGGTTCCATGCCATCTGGTTTACACAAACGAAGAAACACACAGAATCATCCGTGAAAACATCGGAAGGTCACCACTATACTCAGGAAAAATCAACGGAATCGGTCCCCGCTACTGCCCATCCATCGAAGATAAGGTTATGAGATTTGCAGAACGTGAGCGTCACCAGCTTTTTGTTGAGCCAGAGGGACTTGATACTGATGAAATGTATCTAAACGGATTAAGCTCATCTTTGCCTGAAGAAGTTCAGGACGCATTCCTAAGAACAATGGCAGGTTTTGAAAACTGTACAGTCAGCAGGCCTGGATATGCAGTTGAATATGACTACGTTGAGCCAACCCAGCTTTTCCCGAGCCTTGAAACAAAACGAGTTGCCGGTCTTTTTAACGCAGGTCAGATTAACGGAACATCCGGATACGAGGAAGCTGCCGGTCAGGGACTTGTTGCAGGAATCAATGCAGGACTCTACGCCCGTGAACACATTAAGCTGTGCGGTCCGCTATGCAAAAGCGATTCGCAAATTCCATCATCACCTGCATCTGCCGAAGCAAATCATTTCATGCCAAAGCCAATATTTACCTTTGACGAAAAAAAACTTTTTGCAGATATCTCTGAAAAAGAAACCAGGGCACTGAAAGAAAGACTTGAAAAAACAACATCAAATCTTGAGTCAATTCCTGAATACAATCCACTTGTACTTGGAAGAGACGAAGCATACATTGGTGTTCTCATTGACGACCTGGTAACCCTGGGAACAAAAGAACCCTACAGAATGTTCACCGCCAGAGCCGAATACAGACTCAAGCTCAGGCATGACACCGCAGACCGAAGGCTCCGCCAAAAAGGATTTGACATTGGATTGATTTCAAAAGCCCAGCTTGATTCCATGAACCTGAAATACCAGCTTGTTGATGAGGCAATTGAATTCATTACAAAACATCCGAATGCCCAGAATGAAAAGAACTATTCTGAACTTATATGGACTCTTGCCCAGGAAGACTACAAATACAAATATTACATTGAAAAGCAGGACACGCGAGTTGCAAAGATGCACAAGATGGAAAATGCGAGAATTCCCGTTAACTTTGACTATTCAAAAGTTGTGGCCCTTTCAGCAGAAAGCCGCGGTAAGCTTGAAAAAATCCGTCCACTGACTCTGGGGCAGGCCTCCCGAATCTCAGGCATTAGAAACAGCGACATTATGCTTCTGATGGTTTATTTGAAATAATTTAAAAAATTCTGAGATTTCCTATTGACACAATTAAATATTTTCAATAATATTTACTTACATTCAACAAATGAATGTGGTCCTTTAGCTCAGTCGGTAGAGCAACGGACTGTTAATCCGTGTGTCACTGGTTCAAGCCCAGTAAGGGCCGACTAAAGAGTACTTAGTTTTCTAAGTGCTCTTTTTTTTTTTGCTCCAGTTAATTTTTCCAACACTAAACAAAATTACTGCAAGTCCATTTTCCCCGTTTCCATGGCAAGAATTATTTTCTCATGTTCAATTGCAGTTTCCTCGATGCTTTCATCATAACCTGTCAGGGCAGCAAAGGGACTAAACTGGGCCGCACGCTGACTCATGGTTAAGGGCGCATGAGTCTTTGATTTGGGAGGTGTGCAATTTATTATCTCATCATAGTTCTTTTCTTTCATGCCTTGTGTCCTCCAATCTGCCCATTTCTTGTAATCTGCATTGCACCATCCTGAAGATTCATTGCCTTGAGCATAGCATTTTTTCCATACTTATTTTTGACTTCAATAACCATCTTTTGAAGATTGCGTTCTTTTTCTTCCCGCATCTTTTCCTGCTCCGTCACCTTCCTGTCATTTTCAGTTTCAAACAACTCACCCTGAACATATCTATGGCATGCCTTATAAGTCACCTCATCAACAACATTATTTGCACAAACATTTAACCGCCTGACCTTTAAATTTCTATCTGCAATCTTTTCAAAAATGTATTCAGCAGAATCAGCCAGAACACTAGTAGAAGAAGTTGGATGATCAAAATTCACGCCACCATGCACTGGTTTTGGCACGGGCCGTCCATAAGGATCACAGGAAAGATGCTTCGCCTTTTCAACGCACTGGGCATCATAACCAATAAAAACGTAAAACTGACTGCACAATAGATTTTTCTCAGTCAAATCCAGACTCAGAGTTTCTGCCATTTCCCGAATTACAATCCTGGCCTTGTCAAAATCATAAGCACTTTGGAGCACCTGCCCCTGATTCACGCTTGAACTTTTTGACTTGTAATTTTTTATTGCATTCATTGTGCATGGTTCTATTCCCCAGGCATGATCAATCAAAAGCTCTGCATTAATGCCAAATTCCTTGTAAAGTAATTCCTGGTTAAAAACATCATTGGGGCTTCCTAGAGAAACACGTGCCAGATCCCCCATTGTCTGGATTCCAAGACGATTCAGGTGTGCCTGGATTCCAGGTCCAATTCTCCAGAAATCAGAAAGGGGCTTGTGATTCCAGAGTTTTTTTCTAAATGATATTTCATCTAGCTCAGCAATACGCACACCGTCCTTATCCGCAGGAATATGCTTTGCAACTATGTCCATTGCAATTTTTGCCAGATACAGATTTGTTCCAATTCCTGCAGTTGCCGTTATATGAGTTTCATGCAGAACATCCTGAATCATTTTCATTGCCAGTTCACGGGGACTCATGCTGTACATATTCAAATAAGGACTTGCATCAATAAATACTTCATCTATTGAATAAACATGAATATCTTCTTTGGACACATAATTCAAATAGATGTTATAAATCTGAGAGCTGACTTTAATATATTTTGCCATTTGAGGCGGTGCTATTATGCAATCCAATTCATATTCAGGATGACATTCCAAAACCGAATTCAAATAAGTTTTAGATGAAAATGGCCTTTGATGTATGGCTGATTTTCTTCTTCGATTTACCTCAGATATCTTTTGTCTTGCCTCAAACAGCCTGCACCTGCCAGGAAGTCCATATTTTTTCATTGACGGAGAAACAGCAAGACAGATTGTTTTGTCCGTTCTAGACTCATCGGCAACAATAAGATTTGTGTCCAACGGATCAAGGTTTCTTTCGGCACATTCAACAGAGGCATAAAAAGATTTCAAGTCAATGGCAATATAATATCGTTGCATGGAAAATAAACTAGTTTACAACCCTAACCTTTGAACCAAAATCCTCAGACTTGGATACCTGAATTTGTGTCATGATTTCCTGCTGCAATTCCTTTACATGAGAAATGACTCCAACCATTTTGCTTGAACTGAGTCTTCTCAAAATTGGAATCACCACATTTCGCGTTCTGTCATCAAGTGTTCCAAAACCCTCATCTATGAAAATTGAATCCAGGTCAATTCCACCACTCTTGTCATAAATTGAATCAGTAATTGCCAGAGCAAGACTTAATGATGCCTCAAAAATTTCACCACCACTCAGAGATGAAACTGGAAGCTCAGTTCCCTTTTCCATATTCAGTATTGAAAGACTTAATCCCTTCTGCCCCTTTGCATTATAAACAGAAGAATTGATATTGAAGGTGTATTGGCCGTCAGAAAAATCATAGAATCGCTTACCGGCCTTTGTAACAACCTCACTGAAGAATGCAGCAAGGTACCAGAGATCAAAAGTAACTCCAGATTTTGGACGCATGTAATCAAGGAGAAATTCATAGGACTCCATTTCTTTCAGAGATTTTTTTCTTTGTGCCATCAATGAACTTAGCTTTTCAAGTCCGTCTGAAAGAATCCTAAGCTGAGTCTGAGCTTCAGTAAGTCTGGCATTGGATTCAAGAAGAACTGCTTTCTTTTCATGAGCAATTTTTTCATTTTCACAGAATTCTTTTTCAATTGTTTCCAGATCCCGCGTTTCACTAAATGATTTTAACTGACCATCAATAAACAAAAGTTTTTTCTCGTATTCTGCAATTTTATTTTCAAAATCATCCATTTCGTCCTGAGACAAATGCAATCTTTCAACATCAGATGGGGAAGCGGCAATGTCCTTGATATTCCTAAGCAAATCACTTTCAACAGAAATAAGTTTGCTGAGTTTTTCTGATGATGCGTCAATGTTTTTCCTGCAATCTTCATTCTTTGTCTCAAGAACTGAAACTTTCTTTTCTGCAGTACTAAAATCATTCAGAATAGAATTTTTCCTTGCTTCATCCTGATCATGCTTCAGCTTTATTTCTTTTAGCTCAGATTCCAGCTCTTCACGGCTAACCTCAGACTTTTCATTGAAATTTCTTATAAATTCATTGTATGAACTGAGAGCTGCATTATAATTTCCGTCCAGCTTTTCAACAGTAATTTTCAGATCTCCAATACTATCCAGAACATTCTTATATTCTTTTTTCAGTTCAACAAAGACAGCTTCCTCAGAATTCAATCTGCTGATATTTTCATCAAGACCATTAATTTCTTCCTGAAGCTGCATAAGTGGTGCTGCCTTGCCTGTGGATTCAATCATTTTCTTTTTTTCATCCACCATGGTTTTAATCTTAATAATCCGGCTTTTGCTTTCGGCCAGGGAATCAGAAAGTTTTTCCAGATTTTTCTCAGCTTCATCCAAATCAATTTGTGGAACATAATCACAGCTTTCAATTAAATGAGGATGACAGGTTGATCCACAAAGAGGACACGCTCTGCCTTCCGGAAGTTTTTTTGCCAGTTCAATAAGTTTCAGACTGGTGTCGTAAATTTCCCTGGAAACACGTTCCTTTTCAATAATTTCCTTTTCTGCGTCAATCTGCTTTTCCAGTTCAGTGTATTGGCTGTTTTCAGCCAGCAGTCTTTTTTCTAGTTCCTTAACCTGTGAAGTTAATTTTTCAATTTCAATTAATCTTTGAAGTTCAATATCAAGAGAATTTTTTCTTGTAATAAGGAGCATTCTTTTTTCCTGAAGTTCTCCAAGAATTTCTTCAGGTGTTTTATTGTCCCTGCATTTTGCCATTATTACCGAAAGAACTTTTTCTTCTTTTGCAAGCTGATTTCTTTTTTCTTCCAGATTTAAGGCAGCTTTTTCGACCATAGATTTTTTTTCATCACGCTCGCCAATTTTTGAAAGCAAGTCATTTTTTTGCTTCAATACAAATGAAAGTTCCTTAATTGAACTTTCCAGTTCCGGGATCAATTTCTTTTCTCTGGAACAAGATTCAAGTTTTTCTTTTGATTCCTGAAGATTCTCAGAAATTTCCTTTCCCTGTAAAATAATCGCTTCGTGTTCTGATTGAGCATTTTTCCTTTCACAAATTGCATCGAAAACGGGAAGAACTCTTTTGCCTGTTTCAAGTTTTTCCTTAAGCTCACTGATTTTTTTTGAATCCTGCTCAAGGGCACGCTTTTCCTGCTCAAGAGACTGCTTTCTTTTTGCATTTTCCCGTTCAACCTGCAATTGGGAGATTAGCAGATTCTGTTTTTCTACTTCTGAGTTCTGAACATTAATCTGACTTATGCATTCATCAATCTGATTTCTGTATTTTTCCAATGATAACTCAATGTCTTCTCTTGTTCTTCCGTCAAGAATGCTGTTAATTTGAGCTTCAACCGGTGCATTTTCATCCTTTACCTTTTTGTACTCAGCACTAATTTTATCCAGAACTGTGTCAGCAATATCCGTGTGGAAAATTTTCTGCAGCGTTTTTTTCTTGTCTTCATCAGATTGCCTTATGAAATCAGAAAACTTATTCTGCGGAAGAAGAATCACCTGCTTGAATTCCTGCAGGGAAAGCTTTATAAGGTCTTTTTCAGGATCCAGATTGATTTTTCTGAATTCCTTTGACTGACTGTCTAAAACTTCCACCTTCTTTTTTGTCACTGCATTGCTCGTTCCTTTTTCAGAAGGAGCGACTTTCAGTGTTCTTGACACCCTATATATAATAGAACCCAAACTAAAGGTAAAAATTACCATGGTTGAATCATCCTCTGTGCAATTATCCCTGCGCAGGCGTGACTTTTCCCTGTCACCGCAGGATGATCCATAAATGGCAAATGTCATGGCATCAAATATGAAGGACTTTCCACTTCCAGTTGAACCAGAAACTATGAACAAATTCCTCTGCAACTGACCAAAATCAATTGTTTCTTCAACATAGGAGCCAAAATTTTTAAGGTAAAGTGAAATTGGTCGCATTCTTATTCCTCCGCCTGTGAATCAAGAGATTCCTTCCAGATTCTGGAGAAAATATTTCGTGCTTCAACATAAATTTCAGTATCATGATTAACCTTATCTTTATGAAGTTCATCAAAAAAAGCATCAAATAGCTCTTCCGGGGTCACGCGGGCTTTTCGCACAATTTTGGACCTTTCTTTTAGTGAAGTTTCCATCATCTGGTCTTCGATTGTCTTTTCCGGCCTGAATGAAAGCACCTTGAAGTTTTTCTTGATGCTGGACCTGGAATTTTCCGGCAGAACTGGATCTTTATAAACAAATTCCAGGTAACATCCATTGTATTTTTCCTTCAAAAGTTCAGTTACGTTTTCCTGAAGATAGTCATTGGTAAAATCATTTATTCTTAAAACAGGATGCAATGGCTTGAATGGAATTTTTTTAACAGACACCTTAGCACCTTCTATAGTCACATCCAGAAAGCCTGTTTCAGGATTGGCGTCAAAATAGTAAAGAAGAGGTGCTCCACTGTAATAGACATTAGACTTTGACGAGCATTTTTGAGTCTTGTGAATATGGCCAAGTGCAGTATAGACAAAATCAGAAAACAACCCGGCATTTACGCCCTCAACAAACCCAACTGAATTAGCGTCATATTCGCTTTCAGAATGACCAAGGGCAGTTACATGGGTAGAAAACAAAATTGGAATTCCAGCATAGTTTTCTGAATGAAACTTTTTGATTTTATCTACAGCCCAGGAAACAATTTCCTGCTGAACATTGTAAAAACTATCACCATCACACAGCTCCCGCATGAAAGGAAACTGATAGACTGCAAGTTTTTCACCGCCCTTTTCAAGAATAACCGGTTCAAGAAGATTTGTTTCATCAACGCTGATATAAATTTTTTTGTCTCGTATCAAGCTTCGTGGGTAGCCGAAATTTGTTGAATCATGGTTACCTTTAATAAAAAACATTGCCAGGTCTGGGCAAATTTCGCTTATTTCATGAAGAAAATCACCAAACATATTGAATGCCTCCCGCGGAGGATTCTCACGGTCAAAAATATCACCGGAAACAACCAGTGCATCATAAATGTTCTGGGCAAGATGATCTTTTATCTGAGCAAGGAAATTCTTCTGATCCTCAATCAATGAATGATCATGGAATGTCTTTCCAAGGTGCCAGTCTGCAGTATGAAGTATTCTAAATGACATAATTATAGTATACAAATATCTTGTATACTTGTCAAAGCAATTTGATTTTTTTTGTTGATTATTTTTTGCAACTTTAAGTTTTGGAAGGATAATATTGAAAAGAAAAAAAATCCCAGGAATTGCTTCCTGGGATTTAAGTGCTAGTTAGGCACTAAAAGTCGCTTTTGACAACGTGATTAGAAGTAAACTGAAACTGCTACTGGGATTGCCCAAGCAAAGTTGTCTTCTGTTCCGTCAACAGCATCGTTAGAGAATGATCCACCGTTTGTTACACCCTGGAATGCAACTCCGATGTATCCGTTAGAAGAAACGTTCTTCTGGATTCCAACCATGAATGATACTGTTGGATCACCTGTGTTATCATCACGATCTTCAGTAGGAATAAGAGCACGAACGTCTGCTACTGCGTTGAGACCATCAGCCAATGCATAGTCTACACCTGCACCAACTACGATGTCTGCATCAACATCATCATACATCTGGTATACACCTGATGCTGAAACCTTCAATGCATCGTTGATCTGGTAAGAAGCACCAGCTGCAATCTTTGTTGTTGCAGCATCTGGTGCTGCATCGTCCCAAATGTTTGCTACTACACCAGCGCAAACATAAAGTCCGTCAACTGCTGTGAGGTCGAATTCTGCTTCTACAGTCCTGTCATCTCCGTTTCCGATGTACTGAGCCTTGAGCTTACCAATTCCGTCGATTGTGTATGCAAAACCACCACGTGCTTCCTTGTATGCATCTTCTGCGAGCTGAACTGCATCTCCGCTTCCGTTAGGAGCGATTGGGAGCATAGCCTGGATGTAAAGAGCATCGATTGGTGTTACTTCTACCATGAGACCTGTTTCACCGTTTCCAGACATGATGAATCCTTCACCAGTTGTGTTCTGTGCACAGCGCATCCAGTTCCATGAACCATAGCAAAGGTCTCCACGGAGTGTGTTGTTATCATACTTACCAACAGATACCTTAACCTGTTCAACTGGCTTTACCCACATCTGAGCTTCATCACCAGCTGTAAGGCTCATTGATGCATCGTTGTAGATTCCCATTGCGAAACCTGCGTTTCCATCTTCTGATACTGCATTAACGTTAAGACGAGCTGTACGTGCACCATATCCCCATGAGTTTGTCATTGCAACAACAGTATCATCTCCGTTAGATGCAACTGGTGCAGCAAGAACGCGCAACCATGCTCCAAATGTAATTTCTGCGAATGCAGATGTTGCCAATGCTGCTACTACAGCAGCTGCGACTAGAGTCTTTTTCATCTCTTATAGCCTCCTTATTTTTTGCGGTAACATACGCTACCATATCCTAATTCTACAACCTCGTATTTTAGTTGTCAATATTTTTTTTAAATTTTACTTGATATTTTTCTTCATATTAATAATGCAGTTTGAAATAAACAAACTCAAAACTTTACAATCATCATATTCTGAATTATCATAAGACCAACGATTGTTAGCTTATATTTCGGGGGAAAATTTTATGGCAGATCATCTTACAAAAGACGACATAATCAAGGCTGTCCTGGATACTTCTTTTCTTCTCTCTGCAGGTGCTGCAAGCCTTTCAGACATTGCCGGCGCACTCAACATCAAGAAGGCTTCGCTATACAATCACTTTGAAAACAGGGATGACTTGTTCGAAAAATCTCTTGACTCATGCCGCGAATACTACAGGGAAATCAGTTTCATTCCATCCGACATTGATTCAGTAGCAAAGAAATATCCTGCTGCAACGGTATTCAAGGGAATTGTCACACGCTACGTCAGGATGCATGAAAAATCACCACTGTTCCAGATTTATACTTTTATTGAAAGCCAGAAATACTTCAACATGAAAGCTGCCGAAATTGTTCAGGAAGAAGAAGAAAAAATTCTGTCCCAGACAAGGATTGTTCTTGAAACACTGCTTAAGGTTAACAAGCTTAAGATCGGTGAACAAATGATTCCTTCTGCAGCAAAATGGTTCTGCTCGGGATTCAAGACAATTATGGAGAATTATCTTATTGAAAGAAAAAAACTGATTGTTTCAAATCCACGCGACGGTGAGGGAGAATTGTTCAGTCTTCCACCAGACGAAGAAGGTCTGGAAATGATCAACGCTTTCCTTGAAGATTTCTGCAAGATGATTTGATTTCTAGAATACCACATCACGGACAGAATGAAAAATTACATATAAAAATACTACCAGTCAGTCATAGATTGCCAAAACCGCTAGCTAGCGTCGCTACACACGCAGTCCGGCAAGGAAACTATCTTTCCGTCCTGCGAGTGTTTTCGTCAATCTCTGCCTTCCTTCGCGTATTTTTATAATAATACCTACCACTGTCCGTGAAGGAATACTTCCGTTTAATTTCTAGAACTTTTCCAGTAGTTTCATTTTTTCTTCCAGCTTGATTGAGTAATATGGATCACTGGCCCATGTTCCAGAAAGCCCCCAGATATCCACAGACTTTCCTCTTGGCCGCACATACTTATACCTGGAATCAATGCATTCATTTACAAGGACTTTGTCTTCAGTTGTTCCATAGGCGTGAAGGTGCTGCACATGAGCCCTTACACCAAGCCGTTCTGTTTCAAAAACAAGCCCGCGGTTCTCCTCGTTGATTGAACCAAGTCCGCAGTAATTGTGCATTTCCGGAGTAACAAGATTCCCGAATTTAAGATACCCGGTTTCATGGCACATTTGAATAAAGGCAACATCACTGTTAATTCCTTCGGTTGAACATTCTTCAATATAATATGATGCCAGAGTAAAAACCATTTCACGGTCACTGTCGGGTCTCTGGCTCATGAAAAAAGCCGTAAGCTGTTCAGCTGATTTCAATCCCACGCCTTCAATGGTTCTTGAAAGTTTTGGATGCCTTGATGAAACACAAGATGCAAAAAACAGAATAAACACCAAAAGAATTACAGATAGTCTTTTCATAAGAAGATTCCTTAATTTTTTCTCAGCCCTTTATTGTTGTCCGATTATAACTATTTATTTTCGCTCAACACGGCCACGCTCCCTCGCCGGGGGGCTCGGGCTTTCGGCCGAGGAACGCTCCACGTTTTCGCGTTCCAAATTTTTTCTCAACCCTTTATTGTTGTCCCTATGTATTTATTTTCATTCAATACGGCCACGCTCCCTCGCCGGGGGGCTCGGGCTTTCGGCCGGGGAACGCTCCACGTTTTCGCGTTCCAAATTTTTTCTCATCCCTTTATTGTTGTTCCTATGTATTTATTTTCATTCAACACGGCCTCAATATTCTCGATGTTTTTTCCGGCGGCACAGATTACTTTCAGGCCTAATTCCTGGGCTTTTTTTGAGGCAATTGGATCAAATGGACAGTTTTTACCTGGAAACCATTCATCACCTACCATCTTGCGGAAGTCAGACCATGATATCTCATCAATTGGCTTTGCATCAGGATTTTTTCTTGGATCATCAGTATAAACCTTTTCGATGTTTGAAAGATTAACAACTGTGTCTGCGTTGAATTTTTCTGCCAGGAGAACGGCATCATTATCTGTGGAAAATCCCGGTTTCCATCCGGCTGCAACAAGGACACGTCCCTTAAAATCGGAAACGGCTGTAGGATCAGTAACAACATCCTGCTGGCACAATGGACCGAAACATGTCTTTAGAATCTGAGCATTGAGACGAGTTGCCATAATACCAATCCAGTCACATGCATAGTTTGTCTCGTCATCATTTGCAAATGAAAGGCTTGCCTTCTGGTCTGCATCAAACTGGGAAACAACATTTCTGTATGCATTCTGGTAAACACGAGCTGGAGCTCCGCCACCTGCAACAAAAATCAAGCGGCCATCGGGATTTTCCTTGAGCCACTTATTTGCCATTCTGCTGAACTTAACGAGCAAATCAACATCAACTCCATCAGGAGCAATAATAGAACCACCAACTGACAATACCTTAGTCTTCATTTATATATATCTCCAAAAAATAATATGCAATATTTTTCCGTATCTTTACAAAAAACACTTCTGCCCGTGAAGGTATATGTTCATTTCTTCCAAAACAATTTTAAGGCCTAGTAAATTCCCAGGATTACCGGATTGTTCCAGAGTGAACTGTAACTTGAAACTTCATCACTGGCCTCTTCCCAAATTGACTGGAAAGCATAGCTTCGTGGCCGGTACACAATCTTTGTATTAGGTGCTGACTGACGAATCTGCTTCCAACCGCGGCTAAAGGCAATGTGCTGACTGTCCATGTTTCCAAAATAGTATTCACCTGGATTATCAATTGCAACAAAGGAATTGAATTCAAGACCTGCACCAAGAGCTGGATCAACAGGAAACCATCCGTAGCGTTCAAAATAGACTTCAACCCACCAGTGAGGTTTTGTAGTTGAATCACTTTGAATGAGAATTCCGGCAACTGGCATGGCAGCAACTCCGCCTGCACGGCACAGTGAAGCATACATTATTGCCATGTCATAGGCATCACCGCGCTTTTTCTTGATTATGTCCTTTACTTCAACATCACCTGAACGCAGCTTATCAACAACCTTGTAGTTTTCTGTCATGTACTTGTAGATAAGATAGGCCTTGTCATAGGGAGATCTTGCTTTTCCAATAATGGCTTCTGCAAGTGAAGAAACAGATGGATCCTTTGCCGGAATAATAGGATCAGAACTGGTTGCATTCATATACATAATGCTGTTTTTATCCCTGTACTGGCCTACATTCTTTCCCTTGATATTTGACTTAACGTCATAAGCACTTACAACATAACTCTGAGTAAACTTCTGCTTGTTGTTCCTGACCTTTCCCAAATTGATTTTGTAAATCATGTCATCACAGTCGTCTCCAATAAAAGGTTCCGGAATGCATTCATTAAGCTGAACTGATGGCTGGAAAGATGACACTGCAGGCTTTGGAATGTAAAGAGAGATTACCGATTCCTGACCGGCAACATTTGTCTCAATGTCAGTTGATGTCTGGATTACGTATGTTCTGCGGCCTGAATAAGTTTTCTGGCCGTTTGGAAACTTAACTTCAATCTTTTTTGAAACACTTGAACCGCGGGAAGTTTCAACATACACAGAACCAGAAGCTGCACCATCGGGAACACGGACGCGAATCTCAGAGTCGTTCCAGGATTCATAGTCCATTTCAGCAACACTTGCCTCAATAAAATTCTGCCCCTGATCCTTTGGACTTACAGTTGCTGAAATTCCATCTCGGTTGGCAGTAAAGAAAACCCTGGAATTTCCACGTCCACCACCGAAGTTTGTTCCCAGAATTGAAATAATCTGCCCGGGACAAGCAGTGTCGGGAGTAATTGAACTGATAACAGGAATGGTAACGGCCGGATCAGCCTTGACGGCTACAGGGATTCCAGTGGAATTTGCAAAGAACACAGGCTCCGACTTTCCGGAAGATGTTCCCACAAACACAAGTCCGTCCTGAACATTTGACGGAAGAACCAGTCTGATTTCCTTGTCCGACCAGTGGGTGTAACCGCTGGCAGTAATTCGGGAACCGGCAATCTCTACATACGAAGATTCCTTTTCGGCACCAAAATTATGCCCCGTAATAGTCATTTCATCTCCCGGAAGTCCGATGAGGGGATTCATTGATTCAATTACAGGCTTTCGTTTTATTGTGCGCGTGATAATTCCAAAAAAAACAATTGCCAGAACAAGAAGCAGCAACCAGGTTACAGCTCTGACAACGGGAGACCGGCGAAAATGATATTTGAAATATTCCAGAGGATGCAATTTATTTTCCTACATCAAAAAGAACTGCTGAAGATGCAGGAAAAGAATCACCCATTGCATTTTCATGAGATGAAGGAATATTAAAGACATCGTATCCGGCAAAATCTGCATGGAAAGATTCAGAATCAAATCCATTTGATACCATAATTGGATTCACAGTATTTGCTACAGTGCCAAAAGACATATCCTCGGCAACATTCTTTTCATCCAAAACCGGACCAAACTTCAATGCATTAATTCTGCTGTTATACTTAACACGACTTGTTACTGAAGGAATTGCAGACCTTGCAACAGGCTGAAATGAAGTATAACTGTTAACCTGAGGTGAACCTGACGGCATGATGAATGCAACGGCAGCGGCTGCGGCAACTCCCACAACAGCATATTTTGAAATTGAAAAGATTTTCTTTCCAAATGAATTTTCTTCTTTCTTGAAATTGAGAACCTTCCTGTATGAAAGACGAGCCTGCAATCTTCTGTAGCTTTCTTCAAGCTCAGCTTCTGTGAGGGAGATTGATTTAGAATCCGCTGCAAAAATTTCATGAACAACACGAAGCTGCTTTAGTTTTCTGGCACATTCCGGACAATTGGCAATATGCTGTTCATATTCATTCTTGAACTGTTCTGGAAGTTCTCCGTCGAGATAAATTGAATGGATATCTGTTTCAGGGCAAGTAGACATCATCTTCTCCTATTAGTTTTGCTAGTTGTTCTCTTGCACGGAATACCCTTACCTTAACGTTCCCCTCTGATATTCCAAGCTGCATCCCAATTTCTTTATAATTCATGTCTGCATATTCACGCAAAACAAGAACTTCCCTTAAATTTTCGGGCAGTTTGTTGAGAGCCTCAAGTGCAATCTTTTTTGATTCTTCCTTGAGAAGTTCTTTATCACTGCTTTCCGAATGCTGCCTTACTTCATACAAAGCCTTGTGATAGGCATTTGCTTCGCGAATCTTTCTCTTGGCATAGTTCAATGAAGCATTCTTTACAACGCGGATAAGCCAGAAAGTTGCGTCATTCATTGAAGGGAAAACCATTTCCTTTTCATTTGCCTTGATATAAGAATCGTGCACAAGATCCTCAGCGGCTTCCTCGTCATTCACGATTTTGTAGGAAACCTTGAACAACAGCTGCATTGTAGCATCATAGAGTCTTCTGAAGTCCTTTTCATCGGCACATCTTATTTCCGAAGAGGCCTCTTTATTAAAACTAAACACTTTATCCTCAAATTAGTTACAGGAATTTTTACAAAAACTAAGCGCGTTTCCATGTTGGACCTGTTGGAGTGTCCACAATAGTGATTCCCCGTGCACTTAGCTCATCCCTGATCTGATCGGCACGAGCAAAATCCTTGTTCTTCTTGGCCTGAGTTCTTTCTGCCACCAGTGCATCAATTTCTGCAGCTTCCGGATCTCCCTCATGGGGATTCACGCTGGCAGACTTTTCTTCTGCCTCAAGAACTGAAGCAGCTGTTTCAAGAAGCTTAAGACCGATTACAGTATCCATTCTTGAAACAAGCTCAATCTTTTCCGGATTTTCAATGGCATTGTCCTTTACAACCTTCTGAATCATACTGAGGGCAACTGGTGCAAGAAGATCGTTCTCAAGGGCATCCTTGAATTTTCCCATGTACTCACATGCCTTTTCAGACATTCCTGTTGTGTCAGCAGCCTGTCCCTTTCCATACTTCTTTTCAGAAGCCTTCTTCAGAACATGAGACTTATCTGCAAGCTTTGCAATTCTTCCGGCAAGAGCCTCACGGGATTTCTTTGCACCATCCATGGCATCCCAGCTGAAAAGGATCTGCTTTCTGTAATGTGCTCCAAGAAGGAAGAAACGATAGTCCAATGCATCGTATCCTTTATCAATTAATGACTGAAGGGTCAAAAAGTTACCGCTTGACTTTGACATTTTTGTTGCACCCTGAAGAACAAGGAATTCATTGTGAAGCCAGTAATTGACCCAAGGTCCCTGTTTTCTGTCTTCTTCTGAGAAAGAACCTTCGCTCTGTGCAATTTCATTTGTATGGTGAACGGGAACGTGGTCGATTCCGCCCGTGTGAATGTCAAAATGCTTTCCAAGATACTTCATGCTCATGGCAGAACATTCAATATGCCATCCAGGATATCCTCTTCCCCAGGGTGAATCCCAGGTCAAAGCCTGATTTTCAAATTTTGACTTTGTAAACCAGAGAACGAAATCCTGAGGGTTCTTTTTGTTTTCATCAATTACAACTTCCTTGCGGCGGCCTGCACCTTCCTTAAGTTCGTCAAGGTTCAGGTTTGCCAGATCACCGTAGTTCTTGTATGTGGAAACATCATAATAAAGGTTTCCGCCAGCCATGTATGTGTGCCCGTTTGCCTCAATTTTCTTGATGAGATCAATCATTTCCTGAATGTGGTCAGTAGCCTTGCAGACTACATCCGGGCGAATGATATTCAGGCGGTCAATGTCCCTGAAAAATGCATCTGTGTAGAACTGTGCAATTTCCATTACTGACTGGTGTTTTTCTTCTGCAGTCTTCACCATCTTGTCATCACCATCATCTGAATCTCCGGTAAGATGTCCAACGTCAGTAATATTCATTACATGCTTTTTGTCATATCCGAGGAAAGTAAGGGTTCTGTCCAGAGTGTCAAGAAAAACGTATGCTCTAAGGTTTCCAATATGGGCATAGTTATAAACAGTTGGTCCGCATCCATAGAATCCAACATATCCGTCCCTGATTGACTTGAATTCCTCAATTTTTCGTCCCATTGTATTGTAAAGTTTCAATGCCATATTTTCCTCCGGGTAAAAATGAACCATACCAGCCGTCGTAAAAACCATCAGACCTTACGGAACAAAATCCCTCAAAATTCATGACGGCAAGGAGATTCATTTGGATTGAGCATTTTCAAATACTCTTCTATAATAATATTCTAAATGAGTAGCATATTTGAAATAGTTGAAAATATCAATAAGTGTCAGTTTTTCTCGGGTTCCATAAGGCAAAATGAACCTCTTTCTCAGAGAACTACAATGAAAGTTGGCGGCAATGCTGATCTTTTTATTTGTCCCTCAGACAGCAATTCCGTTGTGATTGCAACAAGCATTCTGAAAAAGAACAGGATTCCTTTTTTTGTTCTTGGCGGTGGAAGCAATGTAGTTGCCCCGGACAATGGATTCAGGGGCGCAATCATTTCCACGGAAAACCTCAATGGAATCAGTCATGAAACGACAGATAAGGCTGAAAAAATCACATTTGGAAGCGGAACACCTACAAAAGATGCCGTTGAATATACCTGTTCCCGCGGAATCAGTGGACTAGAATGCTTTGCGGGTCTTCCAGGAACATGCGGCGGTGCTGCTTTCATGAATGCCAGATGCTACAATGCTGATTTTGGAAATCTTATCGAAAGCATTTCATACATTGACCTTGACTCAGTGACAGAAAACTACGAGGAATCACTGGAAAAATCAGTCAGGACATACTCAAGCAATTTTGAAACTGACTGGAGCTACAAAAAATCACCATTCACAGACAAAAACACAGTAATTCTTTCCGTGAAGATGAAATTTTCACTTGCAGACCCATCCAAGGCCGGAAACCTGGAAAAGGAATGCAGGAAATACATTGATGACAGGGAATCAAAGGGCCACTTCAAGTTTCCAAGCGCTGGAAGTGTTTTCAAGAACAACAGGGATTTTGGGCAGCCAAGCGGAAAGCTCATTGACGATGCAGGCCTTAAGGGAACTGAATTCGGCGGAGCCCAGATTGCTCCCTGGCACGGAAATTTCATTATCAACAAGGGAAATGCAAGAGCCTCGGACATAGAAGAACTCGTAAGGCTGGCAAAATCCAGGGTACGGGAAAAAACAGGCTTTAATCTTGAATGTGAGATAATCTTCCTATAAAATTGGAAATGACAGGTTTATCCTGAAAGAATATCATCATGAACTGGACACGAGGCATCTGAAAAAAAAATTTGTTTTCAGATGTTCCATTAAGAATCTGCTTCAGCATGCCGAAAATAGAATGATTCCCTTGGAAATTAAAAGGTGGTAAATTTTGTTACAGCTATCGTTTGTAAATTTCAAGCCAAGCTCATATATTCTTGTTGAAGGAACAGAAGCAACAGACTATTTCTTCATCATTCAGTCTGGACACGTAAAGTGCTACAACGAAATTCCGATTGCAGGAATTCCCCCACTTACACTTGGTCCGGGAGACTTCATTGGCGTTATTCCATGCATGACAGGTCAGCGCCAGATCCAGAACGTTGTGTCTATAACTCCGGTTGTCGCAATCATGGTAAAGAGGGCACAGTATCCTGAACTCATCATGAAAAACACTCCGGTAGCCATGAAGATTGTAAGATCATTTGCCCGTGACATGAGACACATCAATGACCAGCTCACAAAGCTTACTCTCAACAAGACAAATGTTTCCACACCGGAACAGATTTTTGCCGCCGCAGAATATTTTGAGAACATGGGAATGTATATGGCTGCAGCCTACGGATATTTCCAGTACATAAGGGAATGCCCGTCAGGAATGAATGTTGCCACAGCACAGCAGAGATTCGGCAGACTCAAGACAAGAGCCATGCCACCATACATTGAGGCATCGACAGATTCAATCCGCACATACCCAAGAGGAGCAATGATCTTCTATGAATGCCAGCACGGATCTGACATGTACATCATTCAGTCTGGATCAGTACGCATTTCAAAGGTTGTTGCAGGGAAGGAAGTTACACTCGCACTGCTCAAGAAAGGCGACTTGTTTGGTGAAATGGCCCTCCTGGAAAACCTTCCACGCTCTGCAAATGCAATTGCAAACGAAGAAGCACGTCTCATGGTTGTGAACAAGGAAAACTTCAACCAGATGGTTACAACCCAGCCACAGATGATCTCTAAGCTTACAACAATGTTTGCAGACCGTCTTTGGACAATGCAGAGACAACTCACAAACACCCAGCTTCGCGACACAAGAGAAAAACTCATCGATATGATTTCTCTTCAGCTTGAAAAACAGAAAATTCCTTTTAGTAAGGAAACTTATCATACAGGATTCACAGTTCAGGATATCATGAACCTTTGCGTGATTCCACAGAGAGACCAGTACCAGGCAATGCAGCTTCTTCAGACTGACCAGTGTGTTCATATTGTTAGTGGAAGAATCGATGTTCCGGATGTTGCACAGCTCATAAGGCAGGCTGCATTCTACCGCAAGCAGAATTCAAAGCATGTTACAGACTAAAAGAATAATGGCACTTGCTGCCACAGTATTACTAGCATTCTCACTTTCCTTTGCACAGGAATCACTTCCTTCAGGATACAAGAACATTAAGTTCGGCATGACTGTTGATGAAGTAAAGGATGCCCTTTCCAAGGACTTTAACTTCGGATTCCGCGGAGACAGGGATGTTTCTCTTCTTCCCGGCGAAAACAGAACCCTCATTGAAACTGATACATCAAGGACTGCTCCATATTCATTCCTTGACAGATGCTTTTTCCAGTTTCAGGATGGAAAGCTCTACACAATCACACTGAACCTGAAAAAATCCAAGACCGACCATTACTCGATTTTTTCTACACTTACTGAAAAATACGGGCTTCCAGATTATCTTTCCCCAGAAAAATCAGAATGGAAAGATGATTCAGTCATTATGACTCTTGAAAGACCCCTCACACTAAAATACACAGACAAAAAAGTTTTCGATGACCTCCAGTCCAAAGCAATGGTTAGAAAAAGCGCACAGGAACAGGCCCACGAAGATTTCCTCGATGAACTATAATGAAAAAAATGAAAAAACTATTCTTTGCAATAATTGCAGCAGCTCTCATTTGCCCGCAGTTTGTTTCCTGCCAGCAGAAAACAAAATTTAATCTCCCCGTTGAAACCCTCGAAATCGTCAAGGCAGATTCAACAAGTGTTTTCGTGAAGTCAGAAATTGCATCAAAAGCTGAGGAAAGGAATTTCGGATTCATGGAAAGAAAGAATATCCCGGATGGAACAGGAATGCTCTTTGTTTTTCAGAAGGATCAGGTTCTTTCGTTCTGGATGAAGAATACACCGCACCCTCTCTCAATTGCATACATAGATTCCCAGGGAATTATCCGCGATATTTACGACATGACACCATTCAGCCTTGCACCAATCCAGAGCACAAGATCAGTCCGCTATGCACTTGAAGTTCCACAGGGATGGTATGAGAAAGCTGGAGTAAAAGTTGGAGACAAAGTACTTTTGGGCAACAGATGATTCTGCCAGAATGCCCTAATGAAATTTTGCGATCTATTTTGAAAGCCTGTCGTATTCCTGCTTTGCTATCTTGTCATTGGGATCAAGATCAAGAACCAGCTCAAAGTATTTTCTGGCTTCCTCCAGATCACCGGTCTTTTCACTCAAATATCCGAGATTGCTCAAGATCTTGAGATTTTCGCTGTTATACCCGAGAGCCTTAACGAGAGTTTTCTTTGCAGCATCAAGATCACCTGTTTCCATCTGGCAGATTGCAAGCTCATTCAATGAATCAGAATTTTCATCGCCACCGTCACATTCCTGAGCCTTAAGGAAAGCCTGCTTTGCATCCTCAAACCTGCCCATGCGTCTCAAAGCCCATCCAAGGAGGAACCAGGCATTCCAAACATAAGGATTGTCGCGGATAAATTTTCTGATTTCTTCGAGGCCCTTTTCTTCCTGTCCGGATGAAATCAACTGATATGCACGATGGAACTTTTCATCTTCAAGATGCCTGTTGGAAATAACGTCTATCATTTCCTGAGCACGCTCTTTTTTGTAGATTCCATTTTCACCAAGAGTTTCATCCTTTTCATCGGAGAGAATTGCCAGGTATGTTTCAAAACAACTCTTGGCCTCAGAAAAATTATTCTTTTTAAGATAGAAGAAACCGGCATTAAAATATGCATCCGGCATGTCCTCTTCTATACAAGCCTTATAGTTTGACAAAGCAAGTTCATCATAGGCATCGGCATCCTCGTGAAGTTCCATTGACCTGAAACTGTCTGCCTTCTGGTCAAAAAAAAGTGCCATGTTGAAAGTGATTGCCATATCCTTTGGATCAAGTCCCTTAAGGGCAAGCCAGATTTCCTCTGCAATATCCCAGTCCTCATTCTTTGTCTTGAGAACTGCAGCCTCGCAAAGCTCTGTCTTGATATTTGGACGGCACTCTGTGATCATGTCGCGGTAATACTGTGCGTTTTCGTTTCCAGAATCATAAGCAAGAACTGTGAGAATCCCTGAAAGAATCTGTTCTTCGGAAAGCTTGGAAAAATCCTCTTCAATTGAGGCATCCTTTTCTTTTTTCTGCACCGGGAGCTCAATATTCGGATCAATCTTGAAGGCAGCCTTAGAAAAAGACGTTCCCTCTGGAACCTTTATGAAATAAATCGAGTCTAATGAATTTGTTATGCTCATTTTGTTTCCTTACTGAGCTGGTGTCTGAGGAACCTGAGAAACAGGAGCGGCCTGTGCTGTCTGAGCAGCCGGCTTTGAGTCTGCAGGTGGGACTTCTTCAACTACATCTGCAAATTTCTGGTTCAACTCAGTCTTTCTCATTGTAGTGATGAAATTATTGATACGAATCTTGTATGCCAGAGAAACAGATGCCTCATCATACTTTATGCTTGCCTCAATAATATCCTTGCGACCCTCAATAAAGCTTGCATTAACAATAACACCCTTCAAGTTGATGATTTCATGAGGATCTTCAAATTCAAACTGAAGTGAAACATCCTTATTGATCAGGAACTGTGCCAGTCCGAGAAGCACAATCTTTGCACCGCCGAAAGACAAATCCTGCAAGATACAGTGGCGTGGAACCCCCTGAACCGTAACGGACATTTCCTTCTTTGGAAGACCAAGCTTTCTCATGGTATCCTGATTAATCGGGATTCTCTCTTCCTTTCGCTTAACGGCATTAATGTTTGCATCAAGAAGATTACCAATCATCTGGATAAGATCATCAGGCGGACGCTGGGTAAACTGCAGTGTGAGAACTGCAAGTTCCGAGCTGTTCATATACTGTTCAATGAATTTTACCTTTGAAGCAACGAAGAAACTGAAAGTCTGCCCATCAGGCTGATAAAAGCTGAATCTAATGCTGGCAGATGCCGGTTCTGCACCAGGACCCTTCTTTGAAAGAGCCTGATATGCACCACTCTTTATTCCAAGAATGATCTTAGCCTGTGTAAATGATGTAGAATTAATAATGCAAGGCCACTGAAGCCCACCGCTCTTAACGTAAATCTGGCGTGGATCAACCTTCAATGTATGCATGATTTCTTTTGAGAATGTAACTTCAGTGTTCTGATATTCTTCGTAATAACGATTTAATACCTGCGCTGTAACAATTGCCATAAGTTTCATTATAGATTAAGAATACAAAAAATACAACAAAATATAGGTTTCCCGCAAAAAAAATCCCCCGACATCTGGAGATTTTTGAGTTTTTCCAGACCCCGGGGACAAATTTTTTATAATTCCGATTAGTACAAATTTATGTTGTTTTAATCAGGATTCGCGGTGATCAAATACTCGTTTTGTCTTCTTTTCGCTTCTAGGCAAGGTTCCAACAGGAACAACAGAAACTTTTGGATTTACGCCGATTTTTGACTTAAACAGGTTTGCAATTGCCTTTCCCGTATCCTCAAAGTTAACGCGTCCCTCAACTTCAACCGTGAGAACCATTACGTCCTTGTTGTTGTCATCATCATGACCGATGGCAATAGAGTACTCACTTGTGGCACCGTCAATCTGGTGAAGAACTTCCTCAACCTGGGCAGGGAACATATTTACGCCGTGTACCTTGAACATGTCATCGCTGCGTCCCTTGATAATGTCAAGACGCGGATAGCAGGAACCGCAGGAACACTTTTCAGGAATGATTCTTGAAAGATCATGTGTGCGGAATCTTAAGAGAGGGGCTCCTTCCTTAACCAGAGTTGTGATTACGATTTCACCTTCTTCTCCGTCTGCCACAGGCTTTCCGGTTTCCGGATTGATGATCTCAATGAAAAGATAGTCATCCCAGTAATGAATGTACTTTTCCTTCTGACAGTTGATTCCGATTCCAGGTCCGTAGATTTCAGTAAGGCCGTAGATGTCATAAAGCTCAATTCCAAGTCCGTCCTGGATGCTCTTGCGCATTTTGTCAGACCAGCGTTCACTTCCGATAACACCCTTTTTAAGTGCAATCTTGTCCTTTAGTCCGCGCTTTGTGATTTCCTCTGAAAGAAGAAGGGCATAGCTTGAAGTTGCGCAGATTACAGTTGACTGAAGATCCTGCATCATCTGAAGCTGCTTTTCAGTGTTTCCAGGTCCCATTGGAACTGCCATGGCTCCAAGCTTTTCACAGCCTGCCTGAAAACCGATGCCTGCCGTCCAAAGTCCATAACCCGGTGTAATCTGAATGCGGTCTTTCTTTGTGATTCCAGCCATTTCGTAGCAGCGGGCAAACTGAATAGCCCAGTCGTCAACGTCTTTTTTGGTGTATGGAATAATTACAGGCTTTCCTGTTGTTCCGCTTGATGAATGAATTCGCACAACATCTTCATCAGGAACAGCCTGAATTCCAAGGGGATAAGCGTTTCTCAGGTCATCCTTGGAGCTGAATGGAAGCTTCTCAAAATCCTCCTGTGACTTAACTCCAGTGATTCCCATTTCCCTGTATTTCTTTCCATAATAACTATCACCAGCAATGAGGCGCTTTACCTGTGCATCAACAAGTTCAATCTGTTTCTGTGTGAGTTTCATATATTTTCCCTCTTGAAAGTATTTCTCTTAATAATAACAGTATAACAGATATTTCATATTTTTGAAACTTCCAAAGCCCTTAGATTGAGTTCCACAAATTTTGGCTTAACTGAAAGCCTGATTGCCTCAACAACATCCTCTTTGGTGATTCCGGCAATTCCTTCCCTGAGAGCGGCTCCAAGAAGAATTGTGTTGACAACTTTTGCAGATCCAAGTTCACTGCAAATTCGGTCCGTATCAACTGCAACTACCTTTCCAGCAGTTTCCTTCATGTAGTCAATCATAGTCTTTTCATCAAATGACTTTCCGGCAAGAACTGCAGTCACCGGGCTGATGATCTTGTTGTTCACGACAACAGTTCCACCCTTCTTGAGATAGCACATGTTTCGGGCAGCCTCACATAATTCAAAGGCAATTATCATGTCTGCACTTCCAAAAGGAATCAATGGAGAGTAAACGTCATTTCCAATCCTGACATGACTGGTTACGCTTCCACCGCGCTGGGCCATTCCAATTGTTTCTGCAGAATGAACTGAAAGTCCCGCATGAATTGCAGCCTGATCAAGAAGCTTTGCAGCAAGAACAGTTCCCTGTCCACCGATTCCACATACCAATATATTTGTCATAAAAAACCTCAACTAACAGTTATTATCATTTTTAAAGTCTGCGCAAAACATTTGCTGGCAGCTGATTGCATTTACCGGGCAAACCTGAGAACACAGGCTGCATCCTGTACACATAGTTGAATCAATTGTTGCTTTCCTTGAATCAAAGTCAAAGCACAATGCAGGACATCCAGTTTCGTTTACGCACTTTTTGCATCCGATACATTTTTCAAGATTCACTTCTGCCGGCTTTTTTCTGAACTCCTTGAATTCTTCTTTTGAAAGAAGGGCAATACAAGGTGACTTGAAAATAATTGCACTCACTCCATCATGGCTGTCACATTCCTTTACGGCTTCAAGGGCTGTCTTCTGATCAAAAGGATTTACTGTAAGAACAGGTTCAACTCCAATGGCCTTGAGGATTTTTTCAATGCTGATTTTTTCAGTAATGTCATCCATCATTGTGAGACCAATTCCAGGATGCGGCTGATGTCCAGTCATGGCAGTAGTTGAATTGTCGAGAATACAGATTGTCTGTCGGGACTTGTTGTATACTGCATTCACAACGCCCGTGATTCCTGAGGCAAAGAATGTAGAATCACCAATAAAGGAGAAACAGTGACGGTCATTTTCTGCGTGGAAGAATCCCTGGGCCATGGTTATGTCTGCACCCATGCAAAGACATGTGTCGCACATATCAAGAGGCTTTGCATTTCCCAGGGTATAGCATCCAATGTCTCCGCAGAACACGGTCTTTTCATTTTTCATTGCCTGCTTGACTGCATAGAATGATGCGCGGTGTGGACAGCCGGCACAAAGCACAGGCGGACGAACAGGAAGTTCAGGAGACTGTAATGCACTCTGATCTTCAAGGTCAATGCTCAGGAAGGAAGCGATGAATTTTTTTACGAGTTCTACTGAATACTCACCAGCTTCAGTAGTTTTCTTGTCATACTTTCCATGAATCGTGCATCCAAGGTTTTCCTTTCCCTTTATCTGAATCAAGGCATCCTCAATAACAGGATCCAGTTCCTCGATTACAAGAACATGACTCTTTGACTGCAGAAAATCCTCAGCAATGAATTTTGGGAACGGATATGGAGTTCCAATCTTGAGAACCGGAGTATCTTCTTTTCCGAGGAGAGCCAGTGCTTCCTTAACGTAGGCATAGCTTACACCACCCGTTACAATTCCAAGATTTGAATCTGGATTTGAATTGTTTTCAATCTTGTTGTAAGGCAGCTTTGAAAATTCCTCTGGCAGTACATTTGTGTTTCGCTCAAAAATAATTCTGTGGTTCATGTAGGAAGTTCGTGGAAAAATTACCCAGCGCTGTGTGTTCTTTTCAAAGCCGGGAATTTCACGGGCATTTGGCAGTTCCGGAATATCCATGCTCGCATATCCATGGTCAACTCTTGTTGTGGGTCTGAACAGAACCGGAGTGGAATATTTTTCAGAATACTCGAATGCTTCCTGAATCATCTCATAAGCCTCTTCAGGACTCGATGGATCAAACACAGGAAGCTTGGAGAATTCACCATAACGGCGGGTATCCTGCTCCGTCTGGCTGGAAATTGGTCCCGGGTCATCGGCAGAAACAATTACCATTCCTCCTTTAACGCCAACATAGGCAAGGCACATTACCGGATCGCCGGCAACATTGAGTCCAACCTGTTTCATTGTAACAAGAGTTCTTGCTCCGGCATAACTTGCACCGGCTGCAACTTCTACGGCAGCCTTTTCATTTACAGACCATTCAACATAGGTTCCTGTCTGCTTTCTGTATTTTGCAACATACTCTATGATTTCTGACGATGGTGTTCCAGGATAGCCAGAAACCAGATTGACACCAGCCTTAAGGGCTCCAAGTGCAATTGCCTGATTTCCCATGATCATTTGATTTGCCATATATTCTCCCATAAAAAGTCAAGAAGATTGTTTCAACAATCGATTGGCTTTTTACGCTGTTCCGTAATGTAATGAGGAACAGCAATTCAAAAATAAGTTTGCAACGCAAACTTCAGGTAAGATAAAGCCGCGCTATTTTAGCGGTTTTATCTTACACCTCCCATAAATAAAAATGGCATCCCATATAAAAACACGAGATGCCGCTAGTATTTTTTTCAGTTACTGATTTTATGCGTTTGTCGAGTTCCAGCTAACAGTGCGCAGAACATCACCGAATACACCGGCTGCAGTTACTCCAGCACCTGCACCGTATCCCTTGACTGTAAGAGGAATTGGTGTGTAGCGGGCTGTATTGAATACGAATGCATTTTCTCCACCGCGAACTGTGTACAATGGATCATCCATTCCTACTTCAAGCATTCCGACAGAAACCTTTCCGTCCTTGATTGAAGCTGCCATGCGGAGAACCTTGTTTTCCTTCTTGAGGGCAGCCATCTTGTCATCAAAGTACTTGTCCAGTTCTGGAAGTCTCTTGAGGAATTCTTCTGTTGTTCCTTCAATATTGAAATCCTTAGGGAATATTGAACGCATCTCAATGTCTTCAAGTTCAATTGACATACCTGCTTCACGGGCAATGATGAGTGCCTTGCGTGCAACGTCTGTTCCCTTGAGGTCGTCGCGTGGATCCGGTTCTGTGTAGCGCAGTTCCTTTGCTTCAAGGACTGCCTCACTGAACTTCTTGCCTTCATCAAGTTTTCCAAAGATGTATGAAAGTGAACCGGACATGATTCCGTTGAATCCTGTAAGCTTGTCTCCAGACTTGAAGAGGTTCTGCAGTGTGTCAATAATTGGAAGACCTGCACCAACGTTTGTTTCGTAGAGGAAACGCACGTGCATTTCGTTTGCTGTCTCGCGAAGCTTGTGGTAAAACTCCATGCTCATTGAGTTTGCCCTCTTGTTTGGTGTGGCAATGCTCATGCCGGCCTTGAACACATCAAGATATCTTTCAGGAAGATCGTAGCTTGCTGTACAGTCAACGAAGATTGGGTTGAGAGGTTTTGTTTCTTTTACAAAGTCAAGGATCTCATCAAGATTTGTTTTCTTTCCGTTTTCCTTAACCTGATCACGCCAGCCTTCAAGATTGATTCCGTCTGCGTTGAAAATCATTCCGTCGATATTTGCAATTGCCATTACGCGGATATCAATTCCCTGTTCAAGAAGAGCCTTCTGCTGCTCACCAATCTGATCAAGCATAGTGCCACCGATTGTTCCGGCACCGAATGCATAAACCTGGATTGACTGAACTGTATTGAAGAAGAACTGATGAACAACACGAACAGCCATGTCTCCGTCTTCTGCCTTGATAACTGCAGAAATAGAACGTTCAGCTGATCCCTGGGCAATGGCAAGAATGTTGATGTCACGGCTTGCAAGAGAATCAAAGAATGTTCCTGCAACACCACGCTTGCTTCTCATTGCATCACCAATTATAGAAACGATTGCACAGTTGTCTTCAACACCAATTGGATTTATGAGCTTTGTTGAGATTTCAAGGGCGAACTCATTTCTGAGAACATCATGAACCTTTGAAGCAAATGCCTTTCTTACACAGAAGGAAATAGTGTACTCAGAAGAAGACTGGGTAATGAGAAGAATTGAGATTCCTGCATTTGATACAGACTGGAAAATTCTTGTAGCCATTCCCTTGCGTCCCTTCATTCCGGAACCACTTACGGAAATCATTGCACAATCCTTGAGACAGGAAATACCGCGGACAGGTCCTGTCTTGTCTTCTGCATAAGGTCCCTTTCCAATGCAAGTTCCTCTTGCTGATGGATTATGACTATTGAGTGACCAGGCTTCAATTCCCTTTGCTGCAAGTGGAGCAAGAGTCTTTGGATGAAGAACCTTTGAACCGAAGAATGAAAGTTCCATTGCCTCTTCGTAAGTCATGTTGTCAACAAGAATTGCATCCTTTACAACACGTGGATCTGCAGTATAAACACCGTCAACATCTGTCCAGAATTCAACCTTTGATGAACCAAGACATGAACCAACGATTGCTGCAGAGAAATCTGAACCATTGCGTCCCATGAGTCCCATTACAGGCTTAGAATCTGTTCCGCCAATCCATGAACAGATAAATCCAGGGAACAGAAGAATCTGAGCTGAAGGAACTGAACCATCGCGGTAATCGGAGAATGCATCAGCACAATATGAATAGTCTGGATCACCTTCTTTCTGATCACCAGTAGTAAAAATAAACTTGCGTGAATCAAGAAGCATTACGCTCTGCTTTTTTGCAAGAAGAACTGCCTCAACAAGAGGAGCACACATAAGCTCACCCATACCCATGATACGGCAGTAAACTGTTGAAGGGCATTCAGCAAATACAGCAAGCCCGGACAAAAGCTTTTCCAGTTCTGAAAGATGAGCCTCAATCTTTGCCATTACAGACTGTGTATCAAAATCAGAAAGAATGGACTTGAGTTCTGAACAGATTTCAGCATGAACATTACGAAGATCACTTACAAAAGAAGATGCGGTCCCGCCAACAATACACCCGTCAATAGCAGCCTGCAATTTGTTTGATACGCCTGCAACAGCACTGACAACAACACTGATCTTGTCTGTCTTTGCACGGCCAATCATGATTTCAACACTGTCAAGAATACGACGAGCGGAACCCATGCTAGTTCCACCAAATTTGAGAGTTAGCATAAAAAAATCCTCTTTAATATGTAATAATTTGACGTCTATTTTAACATATTAGAGAGGATTTGTTCAATTAGAGCAAAATCTGATCTGGTTCTAGAGACGGCTTACCAGATTGTTGATCCAGGATGTGAGAGCAAGAGCCAAGGTTTCGTCATCCAGGCAGTGAATGAGATCCTTTGTCACAGTCAATGTCTTCAGAAGCAGTGTGAGTCCAGTATCAGATTCCTCTGCTTTCCGGGTAAGATTTTTTTCAGCCCTGAAATTTGTTGCCGATGACAGGAGTCCTTCCCTGCCTTCAAGCTTTGAAAGAATATAGTCCATCTTGATTCGGGTCTCACTTTCATTGAAAGAAGATCTTGTTTCATCAGGAAGATAATTGCTCATGTACTTGAGTCTCTTGAAAAGGCTTTCAATAGAGTTTCCCTTGATTTCAGGTTCAACGGCCATAGGAACGGCAACCGGTGTTGCAGTCACGTTTATCTTGTCAGCCATTGATTCCATTGCCGATGCCATTTTTTCCAGGAGTTCATGGTCACTGTTTTCCTGGCGTTCAGCAAAGTCCGGGCGGCGCGGCTTTGGAGGCGGGTTTTCGGCTTCCTCGAAAGTCTTTTCTGCATCGAAATCATCTTCTTCAACTTCAGGCTCAGGTTTCGGGACAGGCTTTTTCTTTGGTCTTGGAGCTTCCTCAAAGATATCCTCAACCTCTTCTTCCGGTTCTTCCTCGTATTCAGGCTCACTCTTTTTCTTTGGCTCTGGCTTTTTAGGCTCTGGTTCAAGTTCTTCCTTTTCTTCTTCCACATCCCAGCCGTCATCAAGAGACACAGCCTTGTTGTCATTCATTGGACCGTGGAAATCTTCTTCGTTTTCAAAAGCAGGAACAACTTCATCATCACGCAATGGAGCAGTTCCATTGTTAAATGGATTCTGTGCAAAGAAATCCTCGGCCCTTGTATTGTCCTCAACAAGATTTGTACCATCTTCCTCGATATCATCCGGGGAAACAAGATCGTCAAGAGTCTGGGTATATTTTTCGTTGTCAGTTGCCTCAATTTCTTCATCCAGGCGTCCGTCTTCAAAAATCATGTCATCAGTGATTTCGTCCTGCTGCAAGGTCTCAAATCCGCTTTCAAAAGGAATCCTGTCCTCTGCCGGCTTCTCAATTTCATTGTCATGGTTTTCAAGTTCTTCTGAAGTTACCTCAGGTTCTTCTCCAGCCATTTCAGAAGCATCAACAGTTTCTTCACCCTCACATACAACGCTCTCTTCTTTCTGAGAAAGTGGAGCCATGAGGAAATCATCATCAACATCACCAAATTCCTCATCAGGAGAAAGATTTGTGTTTATGTTTCTTCCGCCATAACTAAGCATTCTTTCATTAACTCGGTCAATGCTGTTCACTGCGTTCTTGTTATTTGAATCAATGAGCTGGATTTTCTTGTAGTTTGCAACAGCAGACTGATAATCACCCATGTCCTCATAATTTTTTGCAAGATACTTTATTCCTTTTACGTTCTCCGGATTATTTGAAATATACTTGAGATAAGACTCTTCTGCTTTGCCATAGTCACCAATCTGGTTGTAGCGTTTTCCTACATCCTTGTAAAATTCTGAATAAGCCGGATTTAAAGTCTTTATTTTTTTCATGCATCCAAGAGCTTTCTTTTCATCCTTGACACAAATGTAATACTGGCTCAAAAGGTTAAGTGCATGAACATCATCTGGATTCTGACTTACAATCTTCTGGATTTTTTCTCCGGCCTTTTCATACTGACCAACAGAAAGAAGAATTCTTACATGGTGTCGGATAATCCTGTCGTCATCTGGAGCAATATCCTCGGCCTTTTCCATCAACCTAAGTGCATCCTCATCTCTGTCAGTTGCCTCATAGGTTGCTGCAAGCCCAGACAAAGCCTGAACATAATCTGGAGAATAGGAAAGTGCAGAATTGTATTCTGACTCTGCGTTCTCATAGTCATCCTGGTGATTGAATACATCACCAAGTTTTGTGTGCATTACAACATCCTTTGGATTAAGATTTATTGCATTCTGCACGATTTCACTTGCAGATTTTGTCTTGTTCATTCTGAGGAGAAGATCAGCATAGCTTTCAATGGCCTCAAACCAGCCCGGCTTTGTTCTGAGTGCTGACTCATATTCCTGCTGGGCCTTTTCAAAGTCCTCGATTTTCTCATAGCTCTTTGCAAGGTTCAGGTGAAGAACCGGATGATTAGGGTCAATCTTTAAACCACGCAAATATGAATTTATTGCATCCTGATGCTTTTCTTCAAGCGCATATATTGAACCGATATGATTGAATGCAAGAACATCACGGGGATTTTCTTCAACTACAGTATTGAAACACTGGACTGCATCATCATACTTTCCCATGATCTTGTATGTGAATCCAAGATTATAGAAACTCTGAACATTTCCCTCGTCTGCAATGATGGCCTTTTCAAGAACTGCAACTGAAGCATCATAATCCTTCAGTCTTCGGTAAATGCCACCAAGAGCATTGAGTGCCATGGTATTTTCCGGATCCTTTCTTATGATGTCATTGAAATAGTCAGCAGCAATCTTGTCATTGCCGTTCTTAGTATAAAGATTTCCAAGTTCAGTGAGATACTCAATGTTTTCCGGATCACTCTTAAGAAGTCCACGGTAGATTCTCGCAGCCTGATCAAAGTCTCTTGCAAGTATGGCTGCCTTAGCTCGCTGAATCATAGTATCATTAGACAAATTTTCCATAATTTTGATTCTCCCTGGACTTTCTATTTTCTTGGTCGTGCGTAAACTTCTTTTGAAAGATCGCCCATTATTTTCGAGTCATATTTTGAGTATGAGGCAACTGCGAAGTAATAAATTTTTCCGTTCTTGAGTCCAGTAACAGTTACCGAATTCACATTTCCAACATCTACCGGAGACACACCCAAAGAAGATTCCCTTCCAAGATATTCACTGGGACGATCACCATAGAAAATATAATATCCGCCGACAGTATCATCAACTGAATGAGACCATTCAAGAGTAACCTGCCCATCTCCAGAAACAGGAATTACAGTGAAAGGTGGCAGCGGTGACGGAACTTCCTCGTACACAATTTTCATTTCAGTAACTGACGGAGAATTCTTTCCGTTTCCATCCGGATAAAGTTCTGCGGCAATCTGGAAATACAGGCCCCGCACATTTTCAATGTCTTTTTTGTTCTTTACCGGAATCCATTCAGGATAGCTGTCTGTCCAGTTGTAGTAGTTATCTCCGCTTCTCACAAAAAATTCAATGTCAGTCTGTGCAGGAATGTTCACAAGAGCATCAATTTTCTTGAGTTGAGTTTCCGGTGAAAGCAAAATTGGTTCAGTTTCAAATCGTCCGCCATCAGTCTTGTAGGTGTCATGTCTCAATGTCTCTGCAATTTCGCTGACTGAAGTTCGCTGGATTCTGAAATCATCAATCATTCCAGTATATTCCGGACAAATATCAATTGCAGCCGGAACACCGATTACCGGATTGTAAATTGATCCGCCGGTTTCATGTCCGCTTGTTGTAACATATTTCAGGGATTCCAGAAGTCCGTTGATTCTGTATTCAAGAAGACCTGTATCCTGATCAAAGCTGATTGAATGATGCATCCACTGATCCGGTACAATTGTCCTGTAACTTGTGAGAGTTATTTCTCCACCGTTGTCTACGTATCCGTTAAACACATTTGTGAATCCCCACTGGAGATGATTATTCGTAAAGCTGGCAGTTATCATCTGATACAGCGGATAGTTTGCAACAGTCCTTGATGATCGCCATGAGAATACAATTTCGCCGTTTTCTGCAATTGCAGGCCTGAGCCAGAACTCAATGAGGAATGATCCGGTCGAACCTGACTTTCCGAATATTGTTTCTGAATTACCGGAAAGACTAACGCCTCCCTTTCCCAATGCCAGACCGGAATATTTTCCCATGTATGACTTTGAGCTTGGAACTATGGCATTTGTAACAACCTTGTAGTTTCCTGATTCATCCTTTACAGTTCCACCCTCAAAGTTAACGAGAATGTCCGTATCTGAATCAAGCCTGCGGGAATTAGTTGCAAGAACCATTGCCCCGTAGCCAAACTTTCCCTTTCCCAGAACAACACCATCCATCCTGGAAAGTCTAGGCCAGCCATCCTTTCCACCAAGAACAAGAGTCTTGTCCAGGGCAAATGCACTATTCAAAAACAAAGTGAAAACTGTTAGAATCAATAAACTAGTTTTTTTGAACATATGAACGACCACAACACAAATAATGATATATCTGATTCTCTCACTACCAGGGAAAAACTGCACCAGACGGCACTCAGGGCACCTGATCAGAGCGGCGTTTACCTTTGGCGTAATGAAGAACAAAATGTAATCTACGTCGGAAAGGCAAAGAGTCTCAAAAAGCGTCTCAGTTCCTACTTTAGCGGAAGCAAGGACATCAAAACAAGACTTCTTATCAGCCATGCCGTATCAATAGAATACATCACAACAAGCAACGAATATGAGGCATTTCTTCTTGAAAACAACCTCATAAAAAAATACACACCCCGCTACAATATTGACCTTAAGGACGGAAAATCCTATCCAGTCCTGAAAATCACCAGGGAAGAATATCCAAGGCTTTTCAAGACGCGCTCAATCATAAAGGACGGAGCCATGTACTTCGGACCATTTCCCGATGCAGCCGCTCTAGACACCTTCATAGAAACTCTCTACGAAATTTACCCAATACGCCACTGCAGGCATTTCAAGGAAAAAGCCTCACCCTGCATGTACTACCACATTGGAAAGTGTCTGGGTCCCTGCTGCAAAAAAATCGGGAAAAACACCTATAATGAATTTATCGAAGAAATTTCAGCTTTACTTGAGAATAAAGGCGATGAAACTATCAAAAAACTCCAGTCAGCAATGAAGGAAGCGGCCGGAAACCTGAATTTTGAGAAGGCAGCAAGACTCAGGGATGGACTTAGTGCCCTTGATGTTCTCCAGAACCAGAATATTGTCGAGGGATTTGATGGAGATGACAGAGACTATATTGCCCCTTGGCGCGAAGGAGAACTGGTAAGCTTTACTGTTCTTCAGATCAGAAACGGCAAGCTCATGGGCAGGGACAACTTCAGGACCATTACAGTCAACGAAGACACGGAAATTATTCCAGAATTCATGAGTGCCTATTACAGGGAGAAATCTCTCATTCCACCGGGAATATATGTCATGCAGGAGGAAGGAACCCAGTTCATGTCCAGATGGGTGAAAGAAACCTACGGCATTGAAACCAGAATACACCTAGTCAAAGCTGAAATGGAAAACTACAGCCTGCATTCAGCTGCTATCAACATGGCACAGCAGAACGCACGGGAAGACATTGTACGCAGACTGAGGGAACGTGGTGATTTTCCTGCAATGGAAGAACTGAAAAAAACACTGGGACTTCCAAGGCTTCCTGTCAGAATTGAGGGATTCGATATTGCCCACATTGGAGGGAAATTTCCGGTTGCCAGTCTTATCAGTTTTCTCAACGGTAACCCGGATAAGAAAAACTACAGGTACTTCAGGCTCAAGACAACCGATGGCCTCATAGATGACTTTGCCTCAATGAAAGAAGCTGTTTCCCGACGATACACAAGGCTCCTGAATGAAAAAAAGGAATTGCCAGATCTGCTGCTGATTGATGGAGGTATCGGACAGGTAAATGCCGTTGATGAAATAATCCAGGCCCTTGGACTTGAAATTCCAATTGCGGGGCTTGCCAAAAGAGGCGAGGAAATCTGGAGACCACACACATCAAAGCCCATTTGCCTTCCAAAGCGAAGTGACGGCCTCAGGCTCCTTCAGCGTGTCCGAGATGAAACCCACCGTTTTGCAACAAGCCGAAACCAGGAACTCAGAACAAAAGAAAACACAGTTTCACCATTCACTAAAATTCAGGGAATTGGCCCAAAGCGGGATGCAATGCTCATGATGAAGTTCAAGACTCTGGAAAACCTGTCGCTTTCTTCCCCGAATCTCATTTCAAAAACTCTGGGTGGAATCAAGATTGAGACGGCAAAGTCCATACTTCACCAGGCTCGGGAACTCTATGAAAAGCAGAAAGCCGTAAAGGAAAAAGAAATGCTTTCTCTTGATGCACCTGGAACAACGAAGGAAAAAGCCGCAAGATACAAGATGAACCAGGATCTTGCAAAAGCAGCCCTGGAAGTTGCCGAAGACGATCTCTAAACCCGGCCTTCACTTGACGCGAAAATATTCCCCAACAAACAGAACATCCATTTGACAATGGGTTTGTACCGCAGGCATCTTGACCGCCTTTCGGCTTTGAACTTCTTGTTATAGGATTTCTTGTTTCAAAATTTCAACCAATTCTGAAGGGGTTACGACAAAGGGCTTTTCGGGAAAATGTTTACCATTCCCTGTTATAAGAAAAGTATCTTTGTCTTGTGCTGATAATGTTACCGCATAAAATACAATATCTTTCGGATCTGGCATTGTTTCAGTTACTTCTGCAAGTTCTGAAATTTTTAAGCCGTTATCCATAATATCTTTCAAAAGATTTATGATTATAATTTCTGGAAGCTTAAATTTGTCCCTTCTAAGAACTTCATTATATTCTTTTACAATTTCATCTGAATAAACAGGAACAATATTTCCGTTTGCAAGAAAACGCAAAATCTGTACCGTTGGAGAGTTCTCATTACGTGTTATCAAAGCTGACACAAGAACATTTGTATCAATAACGACATATTTTCTAGCCATTATTTGCCCGACCTTACAGCAGCGATTTCAGCATTGATTTCATCTAAAGACATTTCCGGCACATTATTCTTTTGAATTGAATTCCTTGCAGTTTTGTAAATGTCCCATCTTTTGGAGCGAGTGTCATTTCTTAATTCAAAGGGAAGTCCGCCTACAGCAATACTTTTTTTGAAAAAAATTCTGACAGCAGTAGGCAAATCCAAACCAAGTGATTCGTAAATACTTGTAACATTTTTTTTTGTCTCCGTGTCTACTTTTATCTGAACAAGGGCTGTATTTGTCATAAAGATACCTCCAAAAGTATGTGTTTAACTATATAATAACATACTTTTGGTAAAAAAATCTATATATTTGGAATTTTTTATATTTCCTCTGCTATTTTTGCCATTTCAACAGCATGTTTTTTCCATTCTTTTACAAGCCATTCTAGTTCAAGCGGTTTTGCATTGCAGCCATTAGAGAGAACCCATGCTTTGATTTTTAAGAACTGAGTTGAATCAAACTCAATTATTATTTTACTATCTTCTTCTTTGATAATTTGATTTTCTGCCCATTTTCTTTCTTTTACAACCATTTGAGCCTCACGGTAGAATTCAATTTTGTAGTGTTCAGATTTTTGCTTAAAAATTGCGCCGAAGTTACCATCTACAAGGCGATTACTAAATTCAAAATCCTCTGGTAATTCATAAGGAAAACCAGCGCCCCAGTGGTCCATCCATTTAACATAAATTACATTGTTCTACTCTTTCGTGAAGATATATTTTCACATCAATATAAATCCTCAATGATCCACTTGATTCACTCATTGAATTATTAGTTGTTTTCATATATGATAGATTCAAATTTATTTGTATTTTATCTTACGGAGATAACTTATATGGGAACAAATTATTTTAATGCAATTCCATGGCGCGTAGCTCGTCAGGAACTGGGTCACTGCCGCCAGATGGCACGTGAAGAATTCAAGGACGGAACAAAGGCTCTTCAGGGAAAGAAGATTGTCATCGTTGGATGCGGTGCACAGGGTCTCAACCAGGGTCTCAACCTTCGTGACAGCGGAATGGACGTTTCATATTGTCTCCGCAAGGAAGCTATCGAGGGAAAGCGTCAGTCTTACAAGAATGCAACAGAAAACGGTTTCAAGGTTGGAACATACGAAGAACTCCTTCCAACTGCAGATGTTGTTGGAAACCTTACTCCAGATAAGCAGCACCACGAAGTTGTAAAGAACCTCATGAAATACATGAAAAAGGGTTCAGCTCTCTGGTACTCACACGGATTCAACATGATTGAAGAAGGTGAAGAAATTCGTGATGACATTACAGTATTCCTCATGGCACCAAAGGGACCAGGTACAGAAGTTCGCAACGAATACGTACGTGGATTCGGTGTTCCAGAACTCATTGCAGTTCACCCTGCACATGACCCGGAAGGTCGCGGAATGGCACTTGCAAAGGCTCTCGCTTGTGCAGAACGTGGAGAAACAGCTGGTGTTCTCGAAAGCTCATTCATCGCAGAAGTTAAGTCCGACCTCATGGGAGAACAGACAATCCTTTGTGGTATGCTCCAGGCAGGAACAATCCTCAGCTACGACAAGATGGTAGCAAACGGAATCGACAAGGGATATGCAGTTAAGCTCCTCATGCACGGATGGAACGTGATTTCTGAAGCCCTCAAGTGGGGTGGAATCACAAACATGATGGACCGCCTTTCTAACCCTGCAAAGATTCGTGCAAACGAACTTTCTAAGGAAATCAAGAAGATTTGTGCTCCACTGTACCAGAAGCACATGGACGACATCATCTCTGGAGAATTCTCTAAGACAATGATGGAAGACTGGGCAAACGGTGACAAGAACCTTATCGAATGGCGCGAAAGCTATGCAAAGATTCCTTTTGAAGTAGAACCAGAAACAACAGAAGAAATCACAGAACAGGAATACTTCGACAAGGGTATCCTTCTTGTAGCTATGGTAAAGGCTGGATGTGAACTTGCATTCGAAACAATGGTTGATGCAGGAATCAAGGAAGAAAGCGCATACTACGAATCACTCCATGAAGTTCCTCTCATTGCAAACCTCATCGACCGCCGCCGTCTCTATGAAATGAACAAGGTTATTTCTGACACAGCAGAATATGGTTGCTACCTCTTCGCTCGTGCAGCAGTACCTCTTCTCAGACCATTCATGGACACAGTTTCAACTGCAGACATCGGTAAGGGAATGGAACTCAAAACAGTTGCAGTACCAAACACAACATTGGTTAAGGTTAATGAAGAAATCCGCAACCATCCAATCGAAGCTGTTGGTAAGAAGCTCCGTGCATACATGACAAGCATGAAGCCAATTGATGCAGCAAAGTAATTGAGCATTAACTTGCAACAACAAAAGCCGGTCGCTTTATTGGGATCGGCTTATTTTTTATTCAGAGGTAATACCATGAAAAAGATTATCAGCGGAAAAGTTCGCGAAGTATATGATCTTGAAGACGGAAGAATGGTTATCGTAACCACAGACCGCATTTCTGCATTTGACGTTATTCTCCCGACAATGATTACAGACAAGGGAAAGGTTTTGAATGCACTTTCAAATTTCTGGTTCTCAATGACTGGAGATATCGTCAAGAACCACATGATTTCTTCTGATCTCAAGGACATGCCTGCAGAATTCCAGAAGCCGGAATATGAAGGACGCACAATTCTCGTAAAGAAACTCAAGATGATTCCATACGAAGTAATCGTTCGCGGATACATGTTCGGTTCAATGTATGAAGCATACAAGAAAGGAGAGCCATTCCTTGGACACAAGTTTGAAAAGGAATACCAGCAGGCAGAAAAACTTGATGAACCAATCTGTACTCCATCTACAAAAGCTGCAGAAGGACATGACATCAACGTTACTCTTGAATACATGAAGAATGATCTTGGCGAAGAACTGGGATCAAAAATTGCAAACACAGCAATTGCCGTTTACAAGAAATGCTATGAACATGCATACAAGAATGGAATCATCATTGCAGACACAAAATTTGAATTTGGTCTCGACGAAAATGGTGAACTTGTTCTTGCAGATGAAGTTCTTACTCCAGACTCAAGCCGTTTCTGGGATCTTTCAAAGTATCAGGTCGGTGGAAGTCCGGCAAGCTACGACAAGCAGTTTGTCCGCGACTGGCTTAAGAACAACAATCTTGCTGGAGATCCAAACATCAAATCAATTCCAGCTGATGTAGTTGAAGCAACAAGCAAAATCTACCGCGAATGCCAGACTAAAATCTGCGGAAACTAAGAGTAACCATTTCAAACTTCAGTGGTTATAATATTAAAAGCCTTTGGAAAAACCTTTAGTTTTTTTGAAGGCTCTATTTTTATCAGAATAAAATATTTTTTGGAGGAGAATATGAAAAAATCCCTACTTGCTGTTTGTTGTGCATTCACAGCACTTTTTGTTTCCTGCGCTTCTTCAGGCGGACAAAAATCCATCTCAAAGAATTTTGCCGACGCATGCGGTGACTGGAACCTCGTGTCCTTCGTGAAGGAAGGAGAGTTACTTGAAGCACCAGCCATGATTTCAATGTCTCTCGACCCACAGGATGCAAATTCATTCTCAGTCTATGGAAATTTTGGAATCAACACATTCCGCGGATCACTGGCATCAGCTTCAAACGGACAGCTTCAGGCAACAAGTTTTTCATCAACAAAAAAAGCCGGAGCAAAGGATGTATTGGATTTTGAAAACAAGTTCAGTTCTTTCTTTGTTACTGCAAAAGACTTCAGCTATTACAAGAAGGGTCCTGTTGAGTATCTCAAGTTTACAGATGGAGAAAAATCTTCTGCAATCTTCACAAAGAACTCAATTTATGGTTCATGGAACGTAACTTCTATGAAGATCAAAAATGGACTTTCAAGTGTAAATGAAAAACTCACGATGACATTTACAAGCGGCAAGACATTGTCTGCATCAACTGGAATCAACATTGTTTCATTCTCATGGGAAAATGACAGCACAAGCCGCAAGATGACCATTGCCTCTTCTGGAATATCAACACTGGCTTCTGGATCTGACCAGGAAATGGCTACAGAAAGACAGTTCATTGACTGCATAACAAAATCAGTTGCATACAGGCTTTCAGGAAACGATCTTGAACTTCTTGATTCATCTGGCAAAATAACACTTATTCTTGAAAGACAAATCATGGGCGGAAAATAATCTGCACACATACAAGTCATCTTTGAACATAACAGAGATGACTTGTATTTTTTTACATGAAAGAAACTCTTGAAACACTTCTCGTAAGACACAAAATAACAACTCACAAAAGACTAAGACGACTGCTTCAGACACACATTCTTTGCATTAACGGAGAGCGGGTCTTTTTACCATCATCAGAAACTGACATAAAAAAAGACATCATAACACTCGATGGAAAAAAACTAGATTTTCCAAGTGAACTGTATTTCATGATGAACAAACGGCAGGGAACTCTATGCTCAAGGAAAGACACAGTCCCAGATGACAAAAGAAAATATGAACTTGTATACGATGACATAAAAAAAGAGCATCTGTTTCCAGAAGGGCTTCCGCCACTGCACACCGTTGGAAGGCTTGATGCCGACACAGAAGGTCTTCTTATTTTCACAACCAATGGAGTTCTTTCACACAGACTGGCTGATCCAAAATATCACGTTGACAAAACATACCTTGTGACTCTGGAAAACCCGGTAACCACTGAAGAACAGATCCAGTACAAAAACAAATCTCTTGAAGGCATATTTATTCCAAACTTCAACAGCGAAAAATCATTTACATCACAAAGGGCTGAGCTTACATGGATTACAAATTCAACATGCACCCTCACAATCCACGAAGGAAAATTCCACCAGGTTAAGAGAATGTTTCAGGCCCTGGGAAACAGGGTAACTGCACTTAAAAGAATTTCAATGGGAAAACTGAAGCTGGATGAAAATCTCAAGAGCGGAGAATACAGGGAACTAACCGAAAAAGAAATAACCATGCTCACAGAAATAAATGATTTTTGAAAATCACCCTGCCACATAAATTATCAAGCAAAGAAATCAATTTTTAATATCATAAAATCAATATTTAATGTATAATGACAGCATCTTCACATTAAGAGGTACAACATGAACAAACATCTATGCAGTAAAAATTTTCAGGCTTTTTTTGACACCCTGATTGCCGACAGTTTTCCTTCAGCAAATCTCATTCACGAAGAAATGAAAAAACAAATTTCAATTGTTGCAGAGGACATAAACCTTGGACAAATGACCGCAATTTATGTTGCACCTCAATCACAATCAAATCCAGCTCCCATTCATGAAGTTTGCAACTTCTATGTTAGCCCGGAAGGTTTCAATGATGATCAGATTTTTGAAAAATCCTACGGCACAGGCGAAAACGGATCTGTTATGTACTCAGTAAACCCAAAGAAGGGAGTTACATGGGACGAACAGGATTTGCGTGATGCTGAAATGATTTCTGACATAACATATCTCTTCTCTTACAGGGCAAGACTCATTGAAAAAGTTAAGGAAATGAAAGATCTGATTGAAAGCAAGTTTGGACCTCGCCCACAATAAAAATCAGCAGACAATAAAAAGGCTGCCTGAAAAATTCAGTGTGAATTTTTCAGACAGCCTTTATTCTTTAGTTCATGCAAATAAATCCATAAATAACCTATTTCAAGTCAGACAAATCCTTGAAAAACCTTTCTCCCACATATTTTGGAATCATGAATGCCCACCTGGTTTCGGAACAAGAAGCCAGCATCTGTTCTTCATCCTTGGCTGAATAAATTTTTACGGTAATTTCCCTGTCTGAAGTCTTTAAAACCACAGTACACTTAAGCTGTGATTCATCAGGTACAAAAGAATCTTCCTTCCATGAATCAACAAGCAAATTAGAAACAGATTTGATCCAGGCAGAAACTTTTGACGAATCTATTTTTTCATCACTTCCGGCAAGGCTCCATGTTGATACGGTCAACTCTCCTTCTCCGCTGACATTCTTGACTACAGCATAGTTTGTTGAATCAAACACTACACTGGCTCCAGTAACATCTGTATCAGAAATCTTATAAACAGACTTTGACCTGATGTCATCAGCTGAACTTGAGAAAGTGTTTGCCAAAGCTCCCTGCGCAAGAAGAATATCTGACTTTCCTTCAAGCATGATATAGCACTGGTTTCCTGTGGATGAATTTTTTCCAACACTAATTGAACGTACAAGTTCATGACCGCAATATGCCTTAACCTGAACCAAAGAGCCTTCGCTTAATCCATATCGATCCATGTCAGAAGAAGAGCTTGCTTTTCCAAGAACTTTTATTTCCTTTACCGCATTCACAAATTCACTTGCACGGTTTTCTGAAACAGGATATCTGGCATCTGAAAGAAACCATTTTCCATCTTCACGCTCAATTCTGTTTTTTCCTGATGGAGATTCAATTTCAATTGCAGTTATTTCCTTTTCAATTTTATATGATTTCACTGTACTTCTTCCAGTAAACAAAAGCTGCATCACATAAACCAATGCAAGAACTGCAATACTGGACAACAAAATAAATTTTCTGGTTTTAATCGATTTCATATATTGCGCTCCATTACTCTTCATTCTTTTTTACAAAATGCCGCGGATCATCCGGATTATACTTCATGCGGATTTCTTCTCTCCTGCGTTTTCGTGCCAGAAGAACAGCAACACCGCAGATGGCAACAATCAATGCAAGTCCAAACTGGTTGAACATCTTTGCAGCAAATGCAAGTGGTCCATTAACATCAATCAATGTATTCAATGCCAGATTCTTTGTTCTCATGAGACAAAAATCCTGATTTCCATTCATATAGTCAACGGCATTAAGAACAAAATATGCAATTGGCTCTGTTGAATCCTGCTGCAGGATATTTGGTCCGGTAATCTCAGATGATGTTGCAACAAAAATCTTTCCATTCTGAAGACTCTTGGAAAGATGACCTTCACTAGAAAGCTCACCTTTTGTTTCAGAAGTTTCTTCCACCGGATTTTTATCAAAAGCACTTTCAAATGATCCCTCAACAAGAGCACAAAGATTTTCGCTGTGCATTTCTGATTTGTCCTGAGGAGCAGAAAGTGTCATTGGATTAAGAACAAAATTTTCCTTTACAGTCCATGATCTGTCTGACGACTTTGCAAGAACAGTAACATTTTTTCCTGAATCCTTCTGTGCATTTTCAACATTCAGAGAAGAAGCTGCCATGAACAAAACATACCCCAGGTTCCTGGAAATAACACTCTTCTGGCTCAAGGACTTTTTCTGCATCATCGGAACATAATAGAAATCAAGTTTTCCGTACTGAGGATTCATCTGTGCAAAACAGCGCTCATCAAGAACATAGTTTTTCTGAGGCTCGATTCCGTACTTTGACAAAAGCTTCTCAATGCCAGTATTGATTTCATTATACTTTACATCCGGACCAAACTGAGTCTGGAACTGTTCCTGTGTAAACGGATCAAGGAAGAGCATGAGGTTTCCTCCAGCAAGAAGGAACTGATCAAGCTTGTAAAGTTCTGCATCAGACATTTCAGTTTTTGGACCATTTACAATCACACACTGACATCCAACAGGGATATTTTCTTCTGCAAGGTTCACATTCTTGAGAGTATAGTTTTCCCGCAGCAGGCTCTTGAATCCAGAGGCACCATTCTGAGTGTCCTCAACATCACGCTCACCATGACCTGTAACATAAGCAACAACTGAAGTTTTTGAAACCATTCCCTCAAGTGAAAGACAGATATTTTCCTCAATGTTATCAAGTCCTGCAATTCCGTATGCAATAAACATATTCTGCAGCTTAAGCGGAATTACACGGAACTTGTTGCCCATTTCAAGAACAATTCCAAGTGCACCTGTTGATTTTGTTCCATCCTCATTATTCCATGAAATAGTCTGAATTCCATAGCGCTCACCAAGACTGATACTTTCCTTTGTATCAGGATTCTTTACCCGGAACACAATCTTGTTGTTATACTTCTTGTTTGCATTTTCGTATGCTTCCTCAACAATCTTCTCAAGGTCACGGATATTTGCAATCTGGAAATTATCAAAATCCGCAGTCTTATACAAAGTCAAAACAGGAGTATCTGAAAGACCTGAGAAAATATTTGTGTTGTAAACAATTTTATTGATGGCTGTTGTAATCTTATATTCAAGACCATCACTTGATTCAATTGCATCCAGAAGTTCAATCTGATCAGCATAGGTAAGAACAATACCCATGAACACATTCTTAAATCCAACTTCATTGTTCTTGATCTCACGGATCTGAATCTGATTCAAACCATAGGACTTTGCAAGTTTCTGGTTTTCCGGTTTTTCAACATCAAAATATTCATAGCTGAAATTTGAAGAAGCCTTGTTCTTGTATTCAACAAGAATATCCTTTACATACTGCTCAACACTTGAATATGGAGCCTGAAGATTCTTGGAAAAGAAAACCTTTACGCTAAGCGGTTCCTCAAGATGCTGCACAGACTGAATGCTGGACTGTGAAAGTGAGTAGGACTGAGGCTGAGTTATATCCAGTCTGAAGAATGCCTTTGAGGCAACAAGATTCAAAAGAACAAGTGCAACCAAAAAAAGAAAAACATCACTTGAAGGACTCTTAATCCATGAAATAAATTTATTAGTAGTTTTCATTTCTTATCTCCTTCTTGCGTTATGAACCTGATTTGCAGTCAATGCAATAAATCCGGCTGTAAGCGAAACAAAATAAATCAAATCGCGGGAGTCAATGATTCCCCTGGAAATGGAAGTAAAGTGACTGTTGGCAGAAATAAAGCTGATGAAAGAAACAACCACACCAGGCAAAAATGGTCCGAAAATTGAAACACCAGTAAGCACAATACAAACCGTAAAGGAAATGAAATAAGCAACAATCTGATTTTTTGTTATTGATGATGCATAGATTCCGATGGCAGTAAATGATGATGCAAGAAGAACGGCGCCCATGTATCCACCAAACATTGGACCAGCATCAACTTCTGACTCTGAGAAAATCACGCAAGTCAGCACGTAGAACAAAGTTGGCACCAGAAGAAGAATGCTTGAAACAAATGCACCAAGAAATTTTCCAACAACAATATCCCTTACAGTAACAGGAAGTGTAACCAGGGTTTCCATGGTCCCGCTTTTCTGCTCCTCACTGAACACTCTCATTGTAAGTGCCGGAATAAAGAAACTGAAAAGAATCGGAAGATATTCAAAAAAAGATCTCAACTCTGCTCTGTTTGCAAGGAAAAATGTTGAGAAGAAAAGAAGTCCGGAAAAAACAAGGAACAACGCTCCTGCAATATATGCTACCGGACTGGTAAAATAAGCCGTAAGCTCACGCTTCATTATTGTTTTCCAGGGCTTTTGATTTTTATTCATTTGATGCTCCCTCCCCCTTTGTCAAAGTTCTGAACACATCTTCAAGACTGCTCTTATGCAGCTGCATTTCATACAAATTATAATTCTCCCTCACGCAGACACGGGCAATTTCCGGCCTGAGTTCTTTTTCACCTGCAACACTGAGAGAAGCATAAACCATTGAATTTTCAGTTCTCAAAGTAACTGATGAAATTCCATCAATTCCGGAAAGCACGTTCTTTACTGAATCCTCACTTGCACCATCAACACAAAGTTCAATTACAGCTGACTTTCCAAAATTATTCTGAAGCTCAACAGTCGGATTATCTGCAATTTTCTTTCCGCCGGAAATAATGATTACCCTGTTGCACAAGGCTTCTACTTCACTGAGAATATGAGTTGAAATAATGACAGTTCTTGTCTCGCCAATTTTCTTGATAAGAGAGCGAACCTGCATAACCTGATTTGGGTCAAGGCCGGAAGTTGGTTCATCAAGAATAAGAATTTCAGGATCACCCATAAGCGCATGGGCCAGACCAACACGCTGCTTATTACCACGGCTCAAATCCCCAATATTCTTATGCATAACTTCCCTAAGACCACAAATGTTTGCCAGATAGGGAATTCTTTCCAGAGGATCACATCCCTCAAGCTTTGCAACATATTCAAGATAATCACTTACAATCATGTCTGCATAAACAGGTGCATTCTCAGGCATATAACCAATTTTCTTCTTGGCTTCAACTGGATTCTCTACAACGTCAATTCCGTCAATCTTTACAGATCCCTTTGAAGGCTCAAGAAATCCAGTAATCATTCGCATTGTTGTTGTCTTTCCAGCTCCGTTAGGACCAAGCAGTCCAACAATTTCACCCGTCGGAATGGAAAAACTAATGTCATTTACTGCGCAAAAGTCCCCAAAAAACCTGGAAACATTTTCCACTTCAATCATTTTTATTCCCCTAAATTTAAATCAGTTTACAGATATTTCAGAAAGATTTTTTTCCAGAAATTCCCATAAGTAATATTCTTGAATATACTAGGTCAAAATTCAAGTTTTTTCAAGACACATAATTTTGAAGAAAATTCTTTCCT
>SAMEA3663224__coassemble_157_pt1 | contig 62190 bp, 57 predicted proteins | sample SAMEA3663224__metabat2_low_PE_008 | metagenome-assembled genome bin SAMEA3663224 (sample SAMEA3663224) | pig gut metagenome | biome: pig gut; feature: pig-associated habitat; material: faeces | place: China | collected 2013
GGAAGGTCAGGCTGTACTCAACTCGAAGAAGTTAAAGAAAAGACCAACTGAGTAAACTGCAGTTAAGCAAGTGAGCACGCGAGACGCGCAGCGTGCGTACCCAACTGACCCCGAGGCTCCTGCCGAAGGGCTGTTGGGGAAGGTCAGGCTGTACTCAACTCGAAGAAGTTAAAGAAAAGACCAACTGAGTAAGGATCAAGGGTCAGCTTGTGCCAGCATTAAACTCAAAGCAAATACCGTGTTGAGCAGATCATCACGGTATTTTTTTTACATATTCTATGAATAAATTCACTTGCCGGATCTGAAAAAAATTGTTTTTCGATAAAAACTTATTTCAATTATGTTGAATTATAAAGTTCTTGTGATATAATGGAAACGTTCCCATATTACTGGGACTTATCATTTGAATTATTTTCTTTTGGGAGAATCATCATGGCAGAAAGAAAAAGCGGAGTTTTACTCCATATTACATCACTTCCATCCACACCTGGAATTGGAACACTGGGAAAGGAAGCCTTCAGGGCCTGTGACTGGATTAAAAAATGCGGTTTTTCATTGTGGCAGGTTCTTCCTTTGGGACCAACAAGCTATGGTGATTCGCCATACCAGAGTTTTTCTACTTTTGCAGGAAATCCACTTTTGATTGATCTGGATAATCTTGTTGAACGAGGCTGGGTAGAAAAATCAATGATTGTTCCTCCTGAATATATCAAGTGTGATACTGATGTTGATTACGGAAGTGTTGTCTGGTGGAAAATGCCTTTGCTCTATAAATGTGCCGAATATTTTCTTGCCGGATGCGACAAGGAATCAAGGGTAAAGTACGAAGCTTTCAAGAATGACTATTCTTCATGGCTCAACAATTTTGCAGATTTTACAAGCATCAAGAAATTCTATGATGAAGAAGCCAGAAAGCAGGGAGTGTCCGGTGTTGCCAGCATGTGGAATCAGTTCTGGCCAAAGGACCTTGCTTCCCATGACATGACTGCAGTTTCAAAGTGGGACAGTGAGCATGTGGATGACATTGAGCAGATCAAGGCAGTTCAGTTTTTCTTCTGGACCCAGTGGTCGGAACTAAAGGCCTATGCAAATAAAAATGGAATCAAGATTGTGGGGGACATTCCTATTTTTGTTTCTGGTGATTCTGCTGATGTGTGGGCTTCCAGAAATCTTTTTCAATATGATGAAAACACCTTGCAGCAGACTTGTTGTGCCGGTGTTCCTCCAGATTATTTCAGTGCAACAGGCCAGCTTTGGGGAAATCCACTTTACGACTGGGATGCAATGAAGAAGGACAACTATTCATGGTGGGTAAAAAGAATCCAGAACATGCTCAAGCTTGTTGATGTTGTCAGAATCGATCACTTCCGCGGATTTGAGGCATACTGGAAAATTCCTGCAGGTGCAGAAACTGCCATCGGCGGAGAATGGATCAAGGGACCTGGAATGGATTTGTTCAATGAAATTTCAAGGCAACTTGGAAAGCTTCCGATTATTGCCGAAGATCTTGGGCTTCTCACTCCGGAAGTTGAAAAGCTTCGCGACGACACGGGATTCCCTGGCATGAAAATCATTCAGTTTGCATTTGATTCTGAGAAACATGAAGATGAACCTTCTGAATGGACAAACGAATATCTGCCGCATACATACAAAAACACAAACTGCATTGTTTACACGGGAACTCATGATAATGACACAACAATGGGACTTATTGCTTCTTCTGATGCGCAGTATAAAATCAATGTTGCAAAGTATTTTGGTCTTAAGGAAAACTCTTCTGATTTGCAGTTATGTGATGCAATGATCAGGGGGGCTTTCATGTCTAGTGCCGATACCTGTATAATTCCAATGCAGGATGTGTACAAGCTAGGCGGAGAGGCAAGAATGAATACTCCGTCAACTATTGGTTCAAACTGGAGCTGGAGAATGAAACCTTCAATGTTTGATGACAAGGTTGCAGAAAAAATGAAGGATCTTGTGAAGGAATCAAAGAGATAATAAATCTTGTTTTCTGGTGGTGCTAAGATACATAGGAGCCGGGATATCAATTAAGGGTATCCTGGCTTTTTTTATTCCTGACTTTGAAATATGGATTCTTTTTTGTATACTTATGAAAGTTGTCCGGTTACCTGATATTGCACAGTGGCTGGGAAATATGCTTTTTCGGGGGAGAAAATTGGCAGTCTGGAACAAAAGAAATGTTTTGAAAACTGATGTTGAGAAACTTACTTCTCGCTATGGGATTGATCCTATTTCTGCAAGTATTTTTTTGCGCAGGGGTCTGACAGAGGGAAGGGATCTCTTGTATTTTCTTGAGGATGATCTGAGGTTTCAGCACAGCCCCTTTTTGTTCAGCAGCATGGAAGATGTTGTTGACAGAATTCTTGATGCCGTTGAGGAAAATGAAAAAGTCCTGATCTTTGGCGACAGGGATGCAGACGGAATTACTTCAACAAGCCTGTTGTATTCATATCTCAAGAAACTAGGTCTTGATGTAACCTATCGTGTTCCGGTTGAAAATGAACCTTATGGACTTACTGTTGAGACTGTGGAAAAATTTGCCGCTGACTTTGGTTCACTCATAATCACAGTTGACTGCGGAATCGTGAATAACGTCGAAATTGACCGTGCCCATGAGCTTGGTCTTGATGTCATTGTCCTTGATCATCACACACCACAGCAGGAACTTCCTGCCGATACTCTCATAATTGATCCTGAATGCCCGGATTCAACATATCCATTTTCATTCATAAGCGGATGTGCAGTTGCATACAAAGTTGTAAGTGCCCTCAGGTTTTCCAGGTCAAAGTGGTACAAGCAGGATGTTGCATTGCTGGATGCATCAGCTAAGGGAGATTCAATAACAATTGATTGTATCAGGGTCAGGAATCTGGTTCCTGTGAAAAGAATCTCAGAAACAGTTATTCCCGGCGAGACATCAATTTCACAGACTCGGCTTCCTTCCTTTCTTCAGGGGCAGATGATTCTTGTCTGGAATGCAAAGAATGTACAGACCCTGCTTTCCCGGGCATTTGGTTCAGGCTGCCAGTTTAATGTCCTGGACTATAGTCTTGAAGCCCAGAGAATTTTTCCGTCACTGAAGGATTCAACCCTTTCCCAGATGAAGTCAAAGTCAAAACTTGCAAGGTACGGAAATCATGAACCCACGGAAATAGGTGCCTTTTACAATCTCTTTGTTACATGTGTGCAGCAGGATGAAAGGCTCCTGCATCCGAATGATGTTACTGATGAAAATTTTGACCTGCAGCTGGTTGCTCTTGCTGCCTTTGCCGATGCAATGCCGCTTCAAAACGAAAACAGGCTGTTCATAAGAAAGGCAATGTCTCTTATGTCAAAGGGAATTGTGCGTCCTGGTCTTGCGGAGCTAATGTCCTTGCTCAAGCTTTATGGCAAGCGCGTTAATTCAACTGATTTCGGATGGACTTTGGTTCCGAATCTTAATGCGTCGGGCAGGCTTGGCCATGCAGACTATGCAGTGGAAATGTTTATTTCAGAAGATCCTGACTACAGGGAAAAAATGGCTGAAAAAATCTGCGAACTAAACCAGGAAAGAAAGACTCTCACAGCACAGGGAATTTCCTTTGTTTCTGATTCTCTTGAAAAGTCCAGGGAATCTTTTGGAAACAAAATGTGCTTTGTTGCCGATGGAAGACTTGCCAAGGGAGTGTGCGGATTGCTTGCAGGGCATTTTATGTCAAAGCATAATATTCCTGTTGTAGTCATGACTTTCCTTGATGGAATGGCCATAGGTTCAATCAGAAGCCCTGATGAATTTGATGTCATGCCCTTCCTTTCAAAATACGACAAGTTCGAGGCTTTCGGTGGTCATCCGCAGGCAGCAGGTTTCTCCGTTTTGCAGGAAAATCTTGAAGACTTCAGAAATTTTCTCATGGCTCACAGCAATGAAATTGTTCTGGAAGGCAAGGCAGAGGAAGTCATGGATGTTGATGCTGAGATTCCGGGTGCCTACATGACCCTGGACCTTCTGAAGATTCTTGATCTGTTTGAGCCATACGGCCAGAAAAATGACAGCCTCCTGTTCATGGCAAAGAATCTTCCGGTTGTTTCAGCCAGTGTTATTGGAAAAACGGAAAAACTTCACCTGAAGCTTCTTGTTGATTCAGGAAAAACAAAGTGGCCGTGTATGTTCTGGAATAGGGGCGACCTTCTTCACAATGGAATAGATACTGGTGATCGCGTTGATATTTTATTTAATCTTGACCGTAATGTTTTTAACGGAACCGAGACTCCCCAGCTTTATCTAGTGGACATAATAAAGAGTCAAATATAAAATAGTCTAGGCATTTTATTGTAATTTGGAGATTAATATGAAGAAAATTGGTTCATTGGTTTTGATGATGCTTGCACTTTCATCTTTCAGCTTGTTTGCAAAGCAGGCTGTATATAATACTGGTGATGATTATGACATTGAACTAAGGTATGAAGACAATCCTTGTCCGGGTGATCCATTGTTCGTGAAAATGATAATTAATCAGGCTGGAAAAAAGAACAAGGTTTCAAAACAGGAATTCATCGAAACAAAGGCAAGGCTTCAGCTTTATGCTGCCGGAAAGGTTGCCCGCACAGCAGATTTCTATCTTCTTCAGAAGGCAAATCAGTCTCAGTTGGTAATGCTGGCCGGAGTTCCTCTTTCTTCATGGTGGACAAAGGATACTCCATGTTCACTCAAGGTTATTTACAGCTTGTATGGAAAGAAAAACATGGAGTTTGAGCTTCCCCTTACACTGAAAAACAAGGATTTTGTGAGCGAGACGATTGAGCTTAATCCAACAAATACAAGCATCAAGACTGATACAAGCACTAAGCGCATGGAACAGATCAACAAGCTGAATGGTATTCTTGGAACAATCAATCCCGCTGCAGTTTATCAGACAGAACGATTCATGGCTCCTACATCAGCTACAAGAAGAACATCATTCTTTGCTGACCGCAGAGTCTACAAATATTCCAACGGAAAATCATCTACGAGCCTTCACTACGGAATTGACTACGGTGTTCCAACTGGAACTCAGGTTAATGCATGTGCCGCAGGAAAAGTTGTGCTTGCAGAAACAAGAGTTACAACTGGATGGTCTGTTGTAATTGAGCATTTGCCTGGTCTCTACAGCCTTTATTATCACATGAGTGAGCTTAAGGTTAAGGAAGGAGACATGGTAAAGCCGGGAGATCTTATTGGCCTTTCTGGAGCTACAGGTCTTGCAACAGGTCCTCATCTTCACTGGGAAATGAGGCTTAACAGTGAGGCTGTAAGTCCTGATGCATTTGTCGACTCAGACTTTGCTTTTGCCGGAAACAAATGAGACTTCTTCTTGAACTGTACTTCACTTTCTTCAGAATCGGAATCGTAACTTTTGGTGGTGGATTGACCATGCTTCCGATTCTTGAAAGGGTTCTGGTAAATGACAAAAACTGGACTACTCAAGATGATCTGCTTGACTATTATTCAATTGCCCAGACAACTCCAGGCATCATTGCCGTTAACGTTGCGACTTTTGTAGGACACAAGCTTAAGGGAATTGCGGGAGGATTTTCTGCAACTTTGGGAATGGTTACTCCAAGCTTAATCATCATAACTTTCATTGCACTTTGCGTTTCCAATTTTCAGGATTATGAATGGGTTCAGAAGGCCATGAAGGGAATCAATGCTGCTGTAACTGCATTGCTTACATATTCTGTTGTGTCTTTGTGCAGGAAGAATCTCAAGAAGTGGTGGTCTTTTCTCCTCTTTGGTTTTGCATTTGTTGCAATGTTCGTGTTTCATCTGCACACTCTTATCATTACTTTGACTGCAGTTGTTTTTGGCATCATCATTCATGTCTGTGACAAGTCAGGTAAATCTGAAAAGGACGGGGTAAAATAAATGTCAATGCTGATGCTTTTCTTTGTTTTCTTTTACGTCGGACTTTTTGCCATCGGAGGAGGGCTTGTTGCGGCTTCCTTTATGAGGCAGGCTCTTGTTGAGCAGTATGGTCTTATTACTGATGAAAAATTCTACAGCATGCTTGCAATCAGCGAGTCAACTCCCGGACCGATTGGAATCAATATTGCAACATATATTGGAACTGAACTTCACGGAATTCCCGGCGGAATCATTGCCACTTTTGGTGAGGTTCTTCCATCCATAATTATTATTATTCTCATTGCAAGATTCTTCTCAAAGTTTCAGGAAAAGCCTCTGGTAAAATCCATCTTTTCAGCAATGAGACCATGTACCAGCGGAATGGTCATGTCAGTTTTTGCAAGTGTTTTTTCCATGGCAGTATTGCAGTGGGATTTGTTCAGGGTTAACTATGATTTTTCACTTCTGGTGAACTTAAAGGCGCTGGCTGTCTATGTGGTAAGCCTGGCTGTCCTTTTCAAGACAAAGCTGCATCCGGTATTCATAATTCTGTTCGGGGCTGCTGCAGGAATTATTTTTTTTTAGGACCAGCTTCATGATGACACAAAAGACAGAGTATGATACACTTGTTTAGTATAAATTATTATGGCAAAAAAACATTTGATTTACTTTTGTATTTTTTGAAAATGAACGGTTAATAATAAGGTAGGGGTAAATATATGGCAAAAACAGAAGAAAAATTACCTGCTGATGCATCTGAAAAACTGAAGGCTCTTGAAGCTGCCCGTCTTCAGATTGAAAAGCAGTTTGGCTCAGGCTCCCTTATGAAGCTGGGCACAAAAACAGATTCTACATCAATTGATATTGTTCCATCCGGATCAATTCTCCTTGATGAGGCTCTTGGGGTTGGTGGTTATCCGCGTGGCCGTATCATTGAAATGTATGGCCCGGAAAGTTCCGGAAAAACGACTCTTGCCCTCCATGCTGTTGCAGAGGCACAGAAACTTGGTGGAATTGCTGCGTTTATTGATGCTGAGAATGCACTTGATCCGGTCTATGCAAAGAATCTCGGTGTGAATATTGATGAGCTTTGGGTTTCACAGCCGGATACGGGAGAACAGGCTCTTGAAATCTGTGAGAATCTTGTTCGTTCAGGTGCTGTTGACATTATCGTAATTGACTCAGTTGCTGCATTGACACCACAAAAGGAAATTGAAGGTGAAATGGGAGACAGTGTAATGGGTGTTCAGGCCCGTCTCATGAGTCAGGCTCTCAGAAAACTTACTGCAATTGTCGGCAAGTCAAAGTGTATTGTTGTTTTCATTAACCAGATCCGCATGAAGATTGGTGTCATGTTCGGAAATCCTGAGACAACAACTGGTGGTAATGCCCTCAAATTCTACTCATCAATCCGTCTTGAAATCCGCAGAATTGAATCAATTGACGGAAAGGGCGATGAAGAGGCAATCGGAAACCGTGTCCGCGTAAAAATTGTCAAGAACAAGGTTGCTCCTCCATTCAGAAAGGTTGAGCTTGATATTTACTTTGGAAAGGGTGTTTCTGCAAGTGCTTCTATTCTTGATTCTGCTGTTAAGCATGGAATCATTGATAAGCGCGGAGCCTGGTACACTCGTGGCGAAGAAAAGGTCGGCCAGGGAAAGGAAAATGTCGTTAACTTCATTGAAAACAATCCAGATTACAGACTTGAACTGGAGCATACTCTCCGCGAAAAGATCTTCCCTGGACAGGTTCTAAAGACAAAGGAAGGCGAGGTAGTTACAGAAGATCAGATTCGTGCCTACGAAAAGGCAATGCGCGAAAAGGGCGTGGGAACAGGATCTCTTCCAACTGACAAGTCTCCTGAAAAAGCTGCAGAAGAAAACACTGAACCGGAAGAAAAGGCCAAGCCAAAGGCAACAAAAACAGCTTCTCTTGCCAAGGCAGCTGCAGAAGACAAGCCTTTCCCAGATGAATTGTTCTAGGACCGGAGATTATTGATTTGTAAAATGAGGGGGTGCTTTGTGTTTTCTATGAAGCATCCCTTTTTGTTTGTGTGAGGAAAATATGCGCGTTACACTGGGGCTTGGATCAAACAAAAAATATAATGGCATGTCTTGTGTGCAGATTCTTGATGAAGCCGTCAAAAAAATTTCAACTTTTGTTACAAATCTGGAAATCTCGTCAATATACAGAACCCAGGCCATGTATGTAACTGATCAGGATGATTTTTATAACATGGTTGTTTGCGGAGACTATTCAGGTTCCTGCTTTCAGCTGCTTGATGATATTCACAATGTAGAATCTTCACTGGGCAGGGACAGGTCAAAGGAATTCAGGAATGGCCCAAGAAGTCTTGATGTGGATATAGAGCTTTTTGGAAATGAAAGAGTCAATACTGAAAATCTGGTTGTTCCCCATGAAAGAATGACGGAAAGAGCTTTTGTTTTAAAACCTTTGCTTGAAATTCTACATAAAAATGCCGATAAGTTTAAGGCGGAGATCTCTTTCTACGAGGAAAAGCTTTCTCATCTGAGTGACCAGAGAATTGACATGCTTAGTTAATTGACCAGTTCTGGTTATTCTGAAGATTTTGTTTTTTTTGAGTTTTTCGCAGATTATTACTTTTCGGAGCCGGATTATGGAAACGACAGAAACTATTGAATCAGCAGAAACAAAACAGAAAAGAAGCTTTACCTTCGGAGAGTTTGACGGTCCACTTGATCTTTTGTGGAGCCTTATCAGAGAAAATAAAATCAATATTTATGACATTCCAATTTCTGAGATTACGGAGCAGTTCTTGGATTATCTGGATTATGCCGTTGAGCTCAATCTCCAGGATTTGAGTGAATTCTATTTGTGGGCAGCAAAACTTACTTCAATAAAGAGCAGGATGCTTCTTCCTGTTGAAGTACGTGATATAGAAGACAAGAAGGAAGATCCTCGTGAGGAACTTGTCCAGCAGCTCATTGAATATCAGAGGTTCAAGAAACTTTCAGTTCTTATGGAAGAACAGGAAGAACAGAGTGAATGGAGCTTTGAACGCAAGAAAATTGAACGAATCCTTCCCTTTGATGATGATGATTCCCAGTGGAAGAAAATGGATACATGGGCTTTGCTTCAGGATATGCAGAAAATTTTCAAGAATCTTACAAATATAAATCCGGACGAAAAAATCCTTAACATGAATGAGGATATTGGTCCAAATGAAAAAATTGCTCTCATGCAGGAACTTTTGGAAAACAAGGGAGAATGCATGTTCACTGATCTGATTACACGCCGCGGAAACGAACTTGACGTTATTTGTGCATTTATGGCAATCTTAGACGCTGTAAAACGCAAGATGGCAGATATTTATCAGAATAAAATGTTTGGAGATATAAAAATATGCAGGAAGATGCAGGCAGCGTAAGCACTGAGAATGAAAAGAAATCAGTCGTAACAGAAGAAAATACGACTTTGGAATCAGCATCTGAGTCTGAGGGTAACAAGGATTCCAGTTCAAAAAAGAATTCAGAAAGAAAAACACAAATAATCGAAGAAACTCAGGAAGAAGACGAGGAACTCAAGGCACGTCGTGAAAACTTGAACCTTGATTCAGAGACAGCCTTGCTTGAAACTGTTCTTTTCCTGGAAAGTGAGCCGCAGAATTCGGAAAACCTTGCCAAAATCACTAAGTTCAGTATTGATGTTGTAAATGAATGCATTGAACGTCTCAAGGAAAAGTACCTGAGTGAGGATTCAGGCATTACCCTTGCACAGATTATTGGTGGCTGGGTTCTTGTACCAAAGAAAGAGTGCTTTGATTTTGTTAAGGAAAGATACGGCAAGAAAAACGAAGGAAAGCTTTCAAAAAGTGCCATTGAGACTTTGTCAATAATTGCATACAGTCAGCCCATTACCCGTGCAGAAATTGAAAGCATACGCCACGTGAATGTAGACAATATGATGCGCGTACTCATAGAAAGAAACTTCATCAAGGAAGTTGGAAAAAAGGATGTTCCTGGAAAGCCAACAATGTACGGAACAACAAAAGAATTCCTGGAATTCTTCCACCTTCAGTCTATTGCAGATCTTCCTAAGCTTGATGAAAAGGAAAGCGAGAGGTTCGAACTTGCCCGTTAGTAATAATGCTCAGAAAGAAGAAATGCGTCTCCAGCAGTATATGGCCAGGTGTGGTGTTGCCAGTAGACGTGCCAGCGAGGAAATCATTACTTCTGGCCGCGTGACAGTCAATGGACAGCTGGTAACTACTCTTGGAACAAAAGTAACATCCAGGGACAGGGTTTGTGTTGATGACAGGGAGATTTTCCTGGAAGAAACCAGGCGCTATGTTTTGCTTAATAAGCCTGCCGGTTATGTGTGTTCGTCTTCAGATGAGCAGGACAGGCAGATTGCAGTTGATCTGCTCAAGGATGCATACTCTGAACGTTTGTATAATGTTGGCCGTCTTGACATGTTTTCAAGTGGTCTCATTATTTTTACGAATGATGGTGATTTTGCGGCAAAACTTTCTCATCCAAGTGCAGAGCTTGAAAAGGAATATATTGTAGATACAAGCACAGCCATGCCTCGTAATCTTGCTGATGACTTCAAGAAGGGTGTTCGTGTTGATAATGTATTCTACAAGTGCAAGGATGCAGTTGAGTTGAATTCCCACAGAATGAGAATTGTTCTGGTTGAAGGAAAAAACCGTGAAATCCGAAGAGTATTTGAAGACTATGGAGTCGGAATCAAGAGTCTCATGAGAATCAGAATCGGGTGTGTAGGTGTTGGAAATCTCCAGTATGGCCAGTTTCGTGATCTGACCCAGGATGAGGTTAAGGCATTATTAAAGCTTTGCAAGAATTGAAAATTGGGTTTACAATCAAATAATAAGATTTAAAAAAAATTTAATAAATCTATTTTTAAGGATGCTTTTATGTCTAAGAAACGTCATTTTTCCCTGGCTCTTCAGATGAGCTTTTCTTGCATTGTTCCTCTTGTCATAGTTTCTTTTGGTCTGGGGGTAGTTTTTTATTCTGTCAATTCCAGAATGATAAATGATAATATCCGTGAAAGAGTTGTCATAACCATTGAAAAGCTCAGTGGTGATTTAAAGAAAAAATTTATTACGTCTGAAGAAATGATCAATACCACTGCCGGATTCATTGAGAATAATTATGATTCAAAGACAATGTACAAGTTCATGAAGAACGTGCAGAAAAATAATCCGGCAGTTTTTTCACTCTATTACACTGAAAAAGACTTTAATGTTTCCGACAATGCGCTTTTTGTTGACAGTACTGACTGGGTTCCGTCCAAAGACTGGATTCCAAGCAAGCGTGATTGGTACAAAAATGCCTGCTCAAATGCTCCTAATGTTTCATACACGGATCCTTATGTTGATACCATGACAAATGATGTTTGCATAACCATTTCCAAGGTTGTCATGAGCAAGTTGAAAATGATTCTCGGAGTCGTTGCAACTGATATTGCCATAAATGATTTTTCCGATGTCTTGAATGACGTAAAATTAAGCGAACATTCCCAGGTTAGTTTGATTACAAAGGAGGGGTTTTATGTCCTCCACAAGGATGTTGCATCCGTAATGAAAAAAAATTATTTTGAGGAATCCCCATTATTCAAGGATGCAGAAAACGGAAAGAAAATCTTAAAGAAGAAAGCCAATGCTGAGTTCATGAAGGGAAAGTATGTTGTTACTGTTCCTGTTGATGGCACAGGATTCTATCTCGTGTGTGATGGTCCTGTCTCAGATTTCTCTGCTGGAATCTATTCTTTCCTGTTCAAGATTTTTCTTATTGTTTTTATTGTTGTTGCGGCCTTCGTTTTTCTCATTTTCTTTGTTGCAAAAAGACTTACTTCAGTTTTCCAGAAACTTGCATCAGATTGTGACAGACTTGCTTCCGGTGACCTTACTTCGGAATTTGATGACTATACAACTCTTGAGGCTTCAAGCCTGAGCCATGGGTTTTCAGTTTTTACAAGCAATATCAGCCGGCTTCTCAGTAATATTGCCCGTTCTTCTGAAGATATGAATGCTGCAACAAGAAATCTTGGTGTTTCAAAGGATTCCATTCTCAGGGCAGTTAATGTTTCTTCAAATTCCATACAGGCAATGTCCAGGGTTGTTGAAAGTGAAAAAAATGCAGTTGCAGATGCAAATGTTGCAGTTCAGAGGATTGTTTCAGAGACTTCAAGTTTGAATGAAGAAATTAAGAAGCAGGGAGATCTGGTTTTGTCATCTTCCGCTTCCATTGAGGATGTCATTCAGAAAATTCTTGGTGTCAGCAATCAGGCTTCAAAGGCGGCTTCAGAGGTTGAGGAGCTTGTTGTTGAGTCTTCTGAGGACAAAGATCTTATTGCCCAGTCAACAAAGGATATTCTTCAAGTAAAGGAAGATTCACTTGCGCTTCTTGAAATGAACAGGGTTATTTCTGATGTTGCGGCACGAACAAATCTTCTTGCAATGAATGCTGCTATTGAGGCTGCCCATGCGGGTGAAGCAGGAAAAGGATTTGCCGTTGTTGCCGGTGAAATCAGAAAGCTTGCAGAGGCTACAACAAAGCAGGCCAAGGATTCTACAGAATCAATAGAAAAAATCCAGAAAAAAATTGCATCCATAGCTGATTCATCTCTTGCGGTTGAAAGATCATTTGCTGAAACAATCAAGAAAATTTCCATGATCGAGAATGTGGTCCGCCAGTTGAATCAGGTTTCTTCTGAACAGAGCCAGGAAGCAAAAATTGTTGTTGAGTCTCTGGGACAGATCAGGGATTCCAGTCTCAGGGTTTCGGATAATGTTTCTGGAATTACTTCAAGTACAAAGGATGCTTTTGAAGTGTGCAAGAATCTTCTGGAAATGAGTGAGAGAGTTGATTCTGAGCTTACGGAATGTACTTCTGCTTCAGACAATCTTGTTTCAGAAGCAGAAAAAATTTCCGGAATCACAGATAATATCAATGAAAACGTGAACAATCTTTCAAGGGAAGTTCATGTGTTTAAGATTAAAAGCTGAAAGAAAAAAAATGAAAAAGGTGCGTGTAAAATAACTCGCATGTTATAGGAGATACAAAATGGTTGTAGCAATTGATGGGCCAGCTGGAACGGGAAAAAGCACCGTTGCCCATGAAGTAGGAAAAAGTCTTGGATTGACTTATCTGAACAGCGGAAGTTTTTATCGTGCCTTGACTCTTGGTCTTATTGAAAATTCCATTGACCTTGATGACACTTCAAAGGTTATGGAATTTGTAAAAAAGCAGAAACTTGATTATGTGGATGCAAGGCTGATTCTTAACGGAAAGGATGTTGATGACCTTCTTCACCAGGACAAGGTTGATGCCAGCGTTTCAAAAGTTTCTTCTATTGTAGAATTGCGTCATTTTGTTAATGACAGAATGAGACAGATCGTAAAGTCTCTGAATATAATCTGTGAGGGAAGGGATATGACTACAGTTGTGTTCCCTCAGGCTGAATACAAGTTCTATCTTGATGCAAGTGTTGATGTTCAGGCTAAGCGCCGCTTTGATCAGGGTGTTTCTGATCTTACTCTTGAGGAAATCAAGGCCGCCATCATCAAGCGTGATGAAATGGACAAAAACAAGGCTGAAGGTTCCCTTAAAAGAGCTGAGGATGCAATTTACATCGATACATCTGACTTGACCATTACACAGGTTTGTAGTATTATCAAGTCTAAAATTAATACTAAAGGGTTTGCTATGGAAAAGGAAGTGGAAAAGAATGGTGCCCAGGGCTCCGACAACATTTACACACAATTAGAAGCATCTATCAACAAGATGGAGCCGGTTGAAGACGGTGCCAACGTTAAGGGTGTCGTTGTACAGGTAACAGAAGACACAGTTTTCGTTGACGTTAACTGCAAGTCAGAAGGAAAGATTCCTGTATCAGAATTTGCAGGTGAATTGCCAAAAGTAGGTGATGAAATTACAGTTTATCTCGTAAGCCAGTTTGGAAAAAATGGCCCTGTAGTTTCAAAGCTCAGAGCTGATGAAAAACGCCTTTGGGAAGAGTTCAAGGTTGCAGTAGATGCTAAGACTCCTGTAGAAGGAACAATTGCTTCTCTTACAAAGGGTGGATATACAGTTAATCTTGGTGGCGGAATCACAGCATTCCTCCCAATCAGCCAGTCTGATTCTCAGAAGGTTGAAAAAGAAGAAAAACTCCTTGGTCTCAAGTCAAAGTTCTATGTGGAACGCTTGTACAGCAACGGAAAGCGAAATGTAGTTGTAAACCGCCGCAAGTATCTTGAAGAACAGATGAACACAAACCGCGACAAGTTCTTTGAAACTGTTAAGATCGGAGACACCGTAAAGGGTACTGTAAAATCATTTACAAGCTTCGGTGCTTTCATTGACTTGGGTGGATTTGATGGTCTTCTCCATATTAATGATATGTCATGGGGACACGTTACACGTCCAAAGGATTTTGTTAAGAAGGGACAGGAAATCGAACTCAAGGTTATCCGTCTTGACTCAGAAGGAAAGAGAATCAATCTTTCCCTCAAGCACTTCTCAGAAGATCCATGGGTACACTTTGAAGAAAAGTATCATGTGAATGACGTTGTTAAGGGCAAGGTAACAAAGCTTACAGATTTCGGTGCTTTCATTGAACTTGAAGAAGGAATTGAAGGTCTTGCTCATATCAGTGAATTCAGCTGGACAAAGAAGATCAATAAGGCTTCTGACATGGTTAAGGAAGGCGATGAAGTTGAATGCATGATTCTTGGATATGACATTCAGGCAGGTCGTGTTTCTCTCGGTCTTAAGCAGGTTACGGCAAATCCATGGGATTCAATTGCTGAAAAATATCCAGTAGGAACAAAGCTTTCTGGAAAGGTTGTAAAGATTACTAATTCAGGTGCATTCGTTCAGATTGAAGAAGGTATTGACGCATTCCTCGCTGGTGAAGATCTTTCATGGACAAAGAAGATTAAGCATCCTGGAAGCGAAATCAAGGTTGATCAGGAACTTGATGTTGTAGTTACTGAATGTGATATTGAAAACCACAGAATCCGTGTTGGTGTTAAGCAGCTTACAGATAATCCTTGGAAGGCATTTGCTGCTGAATACAAGGTTGGCGGAACGCTTGAAGGTGAAGTAACATCTATCAATGATTTCGGAATCTTTGTAAAGGCACCTAATGGAATCGAAGGTCTTGTTAACAAGGCAAACTTGAGCGATGACCGCGAAGTTCCGTTTGAGGAAGCTGTTAAGAAGTACAATGTGGGTGACAAGGTTAATGTATACGTTGTTTCTATTGATGTAGAAAAAGAACGTGTTGCATTCTCTGTTAAGGAATACAAGAAGGCTCAGGACCGTGCAGAAATTTCACAGTACATGTCTTCAAGTAATGATGATGGTGCTTATACTATCGGTGACAGCCTTAAGAAGAACTAAATAAACTGTTGCAATGAATGATAAGGAGTTTATTTCACGTGAACAGCTTAAATCACTCATTGCACTATATTCACGCATAAACTTAAGTTATGCAGACCCTGAAGCATTGCTGGTTTCAATTCTGGAATCAGCAATGCTTATTATTAGCTGTAAGACAGCAGCATTTCTAATCGTTGATTCAAGATCCAATCTATTAAGATTTTCCGCAGTACGAGGCAAGAATAAAGATGACATCATGAAAATTGATGTGCACCGAAACAGCATTGCAAACTGGGTTAAGGAAAACAAAGAAGTCGTCCTATTAAACAATATACATTCAGACAATCGCTTTGATTCTTCTGTTCAGGAAAAAAACGGGCTTGTTGAGAACAATTTGATTGCCTTTCCAATTAATCTTGATGGTGATTGCGTAGGTGTTGTTGAACTTTGGGATAAGTCGGATGGCTCTGATTTTTCAGATGATGATTTGGACATGGTTTTGCTTCTTGGCGGACAGGCTAAGGAAGTCTATCGTCAGGCTGTAATGTTCCGTCAGCGGGAATCAAACTATTCTTATCTTGATACATCAATCAATGCTGGAAAAGGATACCATACTTTCATTGCAAAAAATCCAACGGTTCTCTCTCTGATCCAGAATATTCGCGAGTCTGGAAATATCAATTCATCTGTTTTGATTACCGGTGAAAGTGGAGTTGGTAAGGAATTGTTTGCTGAGCAGGTTCATCTTTTGAGTTCGAGGGCAAACAAGCCTTTTATCCGCGTTAGCTGTGCTTCACTTGCTCCTAGTCTTCTTGAAAGTGAACTTTTTGGTCATGTGAAGGGTGCCTATACTGATGCAAGTTCTACTGTCAAGGGGCGTTTTGAGATTGCTGATGGTGGTACTCTGTTCCTGGATGAGATAGGTGAGCTGCCCTGGAATCTGCAGTCCAAATTGCTTCGTGTTATTCAGGAAAAGAATTTTGAGCGCGTGGGTTCTTCTGAGACAATCAGTGTTGATGTCAGGATTGTTGCTGCAACAAATCGTGATCTTGAAAAGATGATTCAGGAGAAACTTTTCAGGGAAGATCTCTATTATCGGCTTAATGTTTTGCCCATAAGTGTTCCTCCCCTTCGTGAAAGAAAAGAAGACCTTCCGGATTTGTGCATGCATTTTCTTTCTAAATTCAAGGATGAGACCCACAAAAGATTCACGGGGTTTTCTGAGGCTGCATTGAATGCAATTCATTCCTATATGTGGCCTGGAAATATTCGAGAGCTTGAAAATACAATTCAGAGGGCATGTATTCTTGGAAAGCCTCCTTTGATTCAGGTTAATGACCTTAAACTGCCAGGCAATCGTGCAAGCGAAAGAGGTGGTTCCGGAGAGATTGCTTCAATGGCTAGTGATATTGGTTCGCGTGGAAACAAAAGCCTTAAGTATGCTCTGGATGAATTCAAGAAACAGTACATAACGAAAATACTCATTGAGAATAACTGGAATCAGACTCAGGCTGCCAGGGTTCTGGATATTCAGCGTACCTATGTGTCCAAGCTGATCAGTGAGCTTGGAATCAAGAGATAGTATCAATCCTGCATGTTTTGACAAAATAGCGGAATATCACTATAATTTTTCCATTAATCTCTTTGGAAGTGATTTTTTGCCAGGGAGTGCTTAACAAAAAAATCGGAGTTTATAAATGTCTGAGACAAATGAAAAGCTTGAGGATTTCCTTAAGGACAACAAGAATCTTTTTTTGACAATCGTAGCTGTGCTTGTTATTGCAGCAGTGGGAATTTGTGTCTTTGTTGGCATGAAGGAAAGCAAGATAAAGAAAGGCCTTTCTGCCGTTGAGTCAATTGAATTTGATTTTTCAGTAAAGTCTGATGCACTTACAGATGATGAGGTAAATGCACGTGTTGCAAAGCTTCTTGAAGCAGTAAAGCCATATCTTTCAGAAAAAGGAATTGTTGGTGTTCGCGCAAACATGCTTGCAGCTGAGGCTTGTTCAATAAAGAAGGACTATGCTTCTGCATACAACTATTACAGGGAAGCTGCATCTCTTGGAAAGGAATTCTATACAAAGCCATATTGTGAATTCAATGCTGCTGTAAGTGCAGAAGAAATGGGTAAAGCAGATGATGCACTTAACCTTTACAAGAGTGCATTTGAAACACCTGATTTCCTTCTTGCTCCACATGCAGGATTCAGCTATGCACGTCTTCTGGATTCAAAGGGTGACATGAAGGCTGCCCAGGAAGCTTACCAGAAGGTTATTGACTTGTATCCACAGGATTCATGGGCTGACCTTTCACAGAGTCGTCTTATTGACCTTGGTTCAAAGGGAGCAATTGAATAATATTGATTTATGAAAAGAAATCTTTTATTTACAACAGTATTTCTTTTTGTTTCATTTTTGTGTATTGGGTGTGGTCTGGATTCTTTTTACTATCTGGACCCTCCAATATCTGGTAGCCATACTCCAAGGTACAGCGACAACGATACAATGCTGTACTATTTTTCCTTTCTAACTTCAGAAACTGATACCAATGGCAGCTTCGGTGACTCTGATTTTACATTTCTTGGGACAGAAGTCTATTACAAGATTTACAACAATGTTTCAAATCTAGCAAATGTTAATTCAGCAATAGATTCAATGAACACAACAAGTGATGTGTCTGCTGCGGCAACATCATTGATTAATTCTTATGGATATAAGCCTCTGGCATTTTCCGGTGGTACATATCGTTCCCCCCTTGTCATGGCAACTGGTTCCAATGTCTACGTTTACATCAGGCCTGCAAGTGATCCTACTTTTTATAAAGACTTTGCTCCTGCAATTTGCTTTTCAACAAAGAGCATTTCGTCTGTTGGTGATTCTGAGATTCCGTACATAACTGAGCGTCTTGTACCACGAAGGGCAGTCAATTCAAAGTATGGATTTCACTTTAATTCAGACGACTCAAATAATCCTGTACCAGATTCCCATGATTCTGATGTTTCCTATGGATCATTTACTGAATCCCGTGTGTGGTATGTGGACATGTATGCTGTTTCTCTTGGCCGAGATTCAAGCTATTCTCCATCCTACAGCAAGGTACTCCATCTGGGAACAGTTCCTGTCAGGGAAGAATGGTTTGACTGACATTTGTGTTTCTTAGTAGGCTAGTACCTTCGAGTAGAATGAAATGCATTCTTCAAGTTTTTCCTTCAGCTGCCATGGAGGATTTATGATGAACATTCCGCTTCCGTAAAGATGTGATGCCTTTTCTTCTGCAGTTTCTTCATCAGGTTCAGTAACACAGAATTCACATCTGAGTGTTTCGCTCTGGTTAAGCTGAAGCTTGCAGAAATCTTCAAGTTCTGTGAGCATCTGGGCATTTTCATTTTTTCGTCTTAAAAGCAGCGGGTACCATAATGCTATGATGGCAGTGTTCCATTTTTTGTGGGCTTCCTTTATGGCCATGGTAACATTTTGCCAGTCGCTTTTGTCTTCGTAGCTTGGATCAATGAGAATTAGTCCACGTTTTACAAGAGGCGGTAAGAGTTCCTTCAGGCATTCATAGCTGTCCTTGTCATGGATCATTGTCTTTCCGTCAGTTTTCGCTTTTGTGTTTTGTCTTAATGCTTCAACAGATTCCGGATGTTTTTCTATGAGGTGTACAATATCTTTCTGGCGAAGAAACATTCTTTCAATCTGAGGGCTTCCAGCGTATTGTCGTTTGTTCAGAAAATCATTCTGTATGTCAAGGTAAATCTGAATTCCTTCAGGTAAGGTAAGCGATGTTTTTTTTGTGAAGGACCAGATTTTTTCTATTCCCTGTCTGGCTTCTCCAGTTTTCTGAATGCTTTCATCATCAAGAAAGTAGATTCCGTTTCCGGCATGAGTGTCAATAACTGTGAATGGCTTTTCCTTCTTGCACAGAGAATCAAGTATCAGTGAAAGGGCTGTGTGCTTGAGCAGGTCTGCGTGGTTTCCTGCATGGAATTTGTGCTGATAGCTTAGCATTTTAGTTCCTTCGAAAGATCTTCAAGTTCCTTTTGCCAGATTGAACAGCTGGCATCACTTGGCATTCTCCAGTCTCCTCTTGGTGACAGGTTTACCGTTCCAACCTTTGCTCCGTCTGGCATGCAGCTTCTCTTGAACTGCTGCTGGAAGAATCTCCTGTAGAATGAGACAAGCCATTTGTAGATAAAATCCACTGTATATAAATCATCTCTTCCCTGAATTTTTTCTCCATCGAAAACTGATTTTGCAAGGAAGAATATCTTTCTTGGTGAGAATCCGAATCTCATGACATAGTACAGGAAAAAATCATGCAGTTCATAAGGGCCAACCAGATCTTCTGTTTTCTGCGAAATGTTTCCCTTTTCTGGAGGCAAAAGTTCCGGGCTGACAGGTGTGTCAAGTATGTCTTTGAGTACTGTGGACAATTTTTCAGATTCGTTGCCAGCAAACCAGTCAACAAGATAGCGGACAAGAGTTTTAGGTATGCTTGAATTAACTGCATACATGGACATGTGGTCACCATTGTATGTGCACCATCCAAGCGCAAGTTCGCTTAAGTCACCTGTGCCGATTACTATTCCTCCGGTTTTGTTTGCATAATCCATCAGAATCTGTGTTCTTTCCCTTGCCTGGCAATTTTCGTATGTAATGTCATGCTTTGACTCATCCTGTCCAATGTCGGCAAAGTGCTGGAGAACTGATTTTTTTATGTCGATTTCAATCAATTCTGCTCCGGTTTGCCTTGCAAGTATACAGGCGTTGCTGTAGGTTCTGTCTGTTGTTCCGAAGCATGGCATTGTGATTGCCTTGATCTTGTTCCGGTTAATTCCGCATTTGTCAAAAGCCCGTGCTGTTACAAGAAGAGCCAGGGTTGAATCAAGTCCACCTGAAAGGCCGATTACTGCTGATGATGCATTTATGTGCCTGAGTCTTTTTGCAAGTCCCTCAGATTGCATTTCAATTACTTCACGGCATCGCTCATGACGCTGTCCTTTATTTTCAGGAACAAATGGATGCTTTTCTATTATATCCTCAGGTTTTTCGCCGGATTCCAATGAAAGATTGTTTTGCTGCAATTCAACCAGAACCGTTGTGTATGGACTTGAGAGGTTCTTTGAGCTTGTGAATGTGGATGACTTGATTCTGTCCTGATGGATTTTTTCCAGGTCAATATCTGCGTAGAGAATTGAATCTGTTTCAGAAAAAAGCTTTCGTTCCTTTTTTATTTTTCCATTCTCTGCAATAATGCTGTGTCCTGAAAATATCAGGTCTGTTGTGCTTTCATCGTGACCGGCATTTGAATAGATGTATGCGCAAATGCTTTTTGCCGACTGTGCACCAACAAGAATCTTTCTGTATGCAGCTTTGCCAACAACTTCATTGCTTGCGCTAAGGTTTGCAATTACTGTTGCTCCGTTTATTGCATGCATGGTGGATGGTGAAAGGGGAACCCAGAGGTCCTCGCAGATTTCACATGAAATTCTTACAAGGCTGTCATTCTTGTCCTGGATTATGATGTTCTTTCCAAAGGGAATTTTTTCTCCGGTACCGAAAACATCAATTTCGGAAACTGAGTCCTGTTCAAAGGATGTGAACCATCTGTTTTCATAGAATTCACCATAGTTTGGAATGAATGTCTTTGGAATAATGCAAAGCACTTTTCCCTTGTGAATGAAAGCTGCGCAGTTGTACAGGCAGCCCTTTACTGCCAATGGTAGTCCTACTGCAAAAAGAACGTTTTCACATGCAGTTTCCTTTGTGATCTTGAGAAGTGCACTTACGGCTGATTCTTGTAGAGGTCGTTGCAGAAACAAATCCTGGCAGGTGTAAGCTGTAACCGAAAGTTCTGGAAAAACCAGAAACCTGACATTCTTGCTGGAAGCCTCTTTTACGAGGCCTACAATCTTGCCGGCATTGAACTGCGGGTCAGCAACAGAAAGAGCCGGACAAGCTGAACCTGCCCTGAAATAACCGAAATTCATTTTTATTTTTTCTTACCAAAGTGTGCAATAATATCATCTTTTGAGTTTGCGAGAAGTTCAATTACATCCGGGCGGAATGCGTCTTTGTCTTCTTCAATTGAATTCATTGCAAGCACGAAGTCTGAGTCGTTTGGAGTGTCTCCGTTTTCCTTGAAGAAATGCTGGCAGAATTCAATGGCAATGGAGCACATCTGTGTGTAGATGTTGTTGATTGTACTCTTAAGTCCGTGAGGCATACCACGGCCATCGTAGCGTTCATGGTGATGCATGCAGATATCTGCTGCTGTCTTCGTGAAGAATGATACGGCAGGTGAGTTGTTGATTGCCACCATGTCAGCACCGGCAATAGTGTGTGTGTCTGGAATGTCATCAATATCTGCCTGCAGGTAAACCTTGAATTTTTCCTGTCGGATTACAATACGTCCAATATCATAGAAGTATGCAGCCTGACTAATGATTTCGATTCCTTCAGGAGAAAGGTCTCTTGGTGCCTTGAGTGCAAAATAAGTTTCAAGAAGTATGTGCACAACCTCGGAAACGTGAATGTACATAAGATCATCCCTTTTTTCTGATTTGAGGTATGTAAGATATACTCTGCGAAGTCGTTCTGCATAGTTTGCAGTTGCCCTGAGTTCGTTGTCTGAAAGTGCTCCCGACTGGTTGAACCCTTCTGGTACTGTTTCTTTTTTTGCAAACAGCTGCTTTAGCTTTGTGAGAATCTGATCAGAGTTGTATGGCTTTTTGAAGAATCCTGCAACACCATAATTTGCGGCACGGATAATGTTTCCCTTTTGGGCTTCTGCAGAAATCAGCATTATCTGCATTCCATTGTGTCTTGATTTGTCCAGAAGGTTTAGAACTGAAAATCCGTCAAGTCCCGGCATGGAAATGTCCAGAAGCATTCCATCAATGTGAAGGCTCGGGTTATTGAGAATTTCCAGGGCTGCATATCCGTTGTTTGCTTCAATAACGTTGTAGTAGCTTGTAAGAATATTTTTCAGGATTGCTCTGTCAATCTCAGAATCATCTACAATAAGCAATGTTGTCATGTTTTGTTCTCCGGTTTTTGCTGTTCCTTTGGCAGAAGTATCAATGTTTTTACAAATTACAATTCAAATAATTATACCTCGCTTTTCGTTGTTTTTCAATTAATTATCATTATTAGCCGCATTTAATTGGAGAAAGATGCTGAATTTTACTTTTTTGGTGCAGTTTGTCCTGTCTGCTGTTGTTTGTTGGCAAAAAAAAATGTGTTCGTGGGAAAAATCTTTGCTTATCGGCATGTTTTTTGGTTGACATTAAGAATTTTTTATATAAAATAGAGATTAAGTGGGAAATAGTGGGAAAAAGTGGTGAGTAGTGGCATGAACATGCTTTTTGGCGAGTATAGCAATACGCTGGATGACAAAGGTCGAATCCAGTTTCCGGCCAAGCTGCGCTCAGTGTTGCAGCAGGATGGGCTCGTCGTTACGCGTGGTCTTGATAACTGTCTCATGCTTTTTACAGTGGATGAGTGGACTTCATTGAGTGAAAAAATCATGGGGTCTGCTTCTCTTTTTGATGACAAAAAGCGCATGGTTTTGAGGCGCTTTATTTCACCGGCCCAGGAAGTTGCTTTTGACAAGTCCGGCCGTCTTTCTATTCCCCAGAGCCTGAGAGATTTTGCCGGTCTGAAGGGTGAATGCACGATTCTTGGAATCAATAAATACATGGAATTGTGGGATTCAGAGCGTTACCGTGAATATCTTGAAAGGACAGAAAGCTCATTTATTCAGGCTGCAAGCGAATCAATGGGTGACATATTGCTGTGAGGAATGAAAAGTGGAAATCGTCCATACTCCCGTATTGCTCAATGAATGTCTCGAATATCTGTCTCCTGTTGGTGAGAAATTTGAAAACGATGCATTTATGATTGACTCAACATTGGGAGAAGGCGGGCATTCCTACAATTTTCTTAGTAAATTCCCAGGATTACACATAATGGGACTGGATGCAGATTCAGTCATTCAGGCCAGGGCAAGGGAAAGGCTTTCCTGCTTTGGAGAAAGAATGGAATTCTTCAATGGGTGGTTCAACGATTTCTACAGGAATTTTCCATTGGGGGATCCCCAGCAAAGACGTCCTGATTTGATTCTCTTTGATCTTGGAATCAGTGTCTTTCATTATGAAAGAAGCGGGAGGGGGTTTTCTTTCCGTCATGATGAAGTTCTGGACATGAGGCTAAATCCCCTTACTGAAGAAAGTGCCGCAGATGTTGTCAATTCAATGGCAGAAGAAAAACTGGCAAATATGATCTATTTGTATTCTGATGAAAAGTATTCAAGAAGAATTGCATCTTCGATTGTTGAAGCCAGAAGAAATGGAAGAATTGAATCAACTAAAGCATTGGCTGATATTATCTGGAATGCAGTGCCGTCAAAGTACAGGTATGGAAACATTCATCCTGCAACAAGAACTTTCCAGGCTTTAAGAATACATGTAAACAGTGAGTTGAAGCGTCTTCCGGAAGCAATTCACGACGCCTTTAATGTTCTTGCTCCTGGCGGAAAACTTGGTGTCATAACATTCCATTCACTTGAAGACAAAATCGTAAAAAATTATTTCAGAAACCTGGGAAAGCAGTGTGTTTGCCCGCCGGAAGTTCCTGCCTGTGTTTGCGGTGGAGTTCCTTGTGCTGAAGTTTTGACAAGAAAACCTGTTGAACCCACTGTTCAGGAAATAAAGGAAAATTCTCCATCACGAAGTGCCAAGCTCAGGGTTGTGAGAAAACTGCGTGATGCTGATGAAAAGCGTTTGTATGGAGTGGAGGCCTTATGAAAAACAGGACAAGGAATTTTTTGAGAATTTTCGGGATTTTTTTTGTGGCTGTTTCCATTCCAGGACTTTTGATTCTTAACGGAGTTCAGTCAGCAAGATACAGAGAACTGCAGAAGTCAATTATTGAGCTGGAAAAGAAACAGGAATTCCTTATCGAGGAAAACAAAAAGATGATTACGGATATCGGTGTCTTGTCGGGATCAGACAGAATCGAATCCATTGCAGAAAATGAACTTGGAATGAGAAAAGCTGAAAGTGACGAAATCGTCCGGGTAAACTTGGGGGCAGGGAAATGAGCCAGGCAGAAACTCTTTTGACAATGGAAGAAACACTGGAATCTACAGGCGGCGTTTTTGTGCTTGGTGATGGAAACTGGCATTTCTCATCTGTCCAGACAGATTCGCGTCTTGTTGAAAAGGATACTTTGTTTGTTCCCCTTATTGGTGAATTTCAGGACGGACACAAGTATATTCCTCAGGCTGTGGAAAAAGGTGCTTCCTGTGTGTTTATCTGTCTTTCTAACTATGAGAAGAACCCGGCATTTTTCAACGAGATTCATAACTCAAATCCAGAAGTGAATTTTATTGCCGTTGAAAATACTCTTACAGCACTTCAGAAAGCCGCTGGAAAGTATGTGGAAAAATTTCCGTCCCTGATTAAGGTTGCTGTTACCGGATCAAGCGGAAAGACCACTACAAAGGAAATTCTTGCGGCAGTTCTTGCAAGAAAATACAGGGTCGTTACAAACAAGGGAAATCTTAATAGTGAGACAGGGCTTCCTCTTTCTGTTTTCAATATCAGAAAGGAACATGAAGCTGGCGTTTTTGAAATGGGCATGAACCGCGAAAATGAAATAGGTGAAATTTCAGCTGTTCTCAAGGCCCATTATGCAATAGTCACAAATATTGGTACTGCTCACATTGGGCTTCTCGGAAGTCGTGACAACATTGCAAGGGAAAAGGCAAAGGTTTTTGATCACTTTGATTCACAAAGCACAGGTGTAATTCCATTTGATGACGACTATGCTGAATTCCTTGAAAAGCAGATCAGGGGAAAATGCATTCATTACGGAAAGGACACAGATTCAGTTAAGTTCATTGCCGATCTGGGACTCAAGGGAACTGAATTCTCTGTGGGTAAAAATAGAGCTGTTCTCAAGCTTCCCGGAAAGTACAACTACAAGAATGCACTGGGAGCAATTGCCTTGTGCCAGGAACTGGGTGTAAGTGACAGTGAGATTGCTCAGGGTATCAATGACCTTGAACCAATGTTTGGAAGAAGTCAGGTAATTGAAGACAAGTATACCATCGTTCAGGACTGCTACAATGCAAATCCTGATTCAATGGAAAAATCAATAGAATTTGTTTCATCTGTCACATCTGGTGAAAAGAAAATTTTTGTTTTGGGAGACATGCTTGAGCTTGGTGCTGATTCAGAAAAAGAACATGAGAAAACTGGAATCATGGCTGCTGAATCAAGTGCAGACAAGGTTTTCTTTGTTGGCACAGAAATGGAAAATGCCTACAAAGCTGCCTGCAAGAAAAGTTCTGGAGACCGTTTTGTTTATTGTTCAGAAAAAACTGATGATGCATTGATGACTATATCGCTTGAAATCAAAAAAGAGTTTTCTGAGCATTCAATTGTATTGATAAAGGCTTCTCGTGGAATGGGCCTTGAAAGACTTACAAAATTTCTTTGTGGAGCTGAATCTTGAGAAATTACGTTTTTTTTGCTGAGCGACCAGTCAGCGATTACAGAAAAAGCGATACTCTCTTTATTGCCATAGTTGTTCTTCTATGGGGACTTGGTTTGTTCACCCTGTTTGTGTGCACCCCTTTTGTTGGAGAACGATTCTTTGGTTCCCGCTATTATTTTGTTGTCCGTCATGTTTCAGCATCAGTTCTGGGGGGAGCATCCATGATTACTTTTGCAGTGCTTCCAATGAAGGTGATAAAGCGCTTTTCATTCATGCTTGCAGCCTGTTCCTTTTTGTTGTGCGTCATGACATTCATTCCTGCCTTCAGGGATGAAAAAAATGGTGCTGCCCGCTGGATTTCCATCGGCTCTCTTTCATTCCAGCCTAGTGAACTTGTGAAGCTTTCAATTGTGCTTTATCTTTCATTCCTTTTTGACAAGCATTCATCAGAGTACGAGGAAGATTCCAAGGAATCACTTTATCCTATTGCAGCCCTGGTTTTGTTTTCATTGATCATTGCCAGGCAGAGAGACCTTTCAACTTCAATGTTCGTTCTTGGTCTTGGTTTTTCTATTTTCCTTATTAGTGGTACAAGCGTTAAGTGGATTCTGCCGATTATTACACTGGCCATTCCTGCTGGTATCCTTATGATTTTGACTGAACAGTACCGGTTGAATCGAATTCTGGCCTACATAATGCCGGAGCAGTACAAGTCCACTACATATTTCCAGAACCTTGTTGCTTCACGTGCAATTCATTCAGGCGGATTTTTTGGTGTTGGAACAGGAGTTGAGCTTGAAAGGGTTTCAGGTATTCCTGAAGTTCAGACTGACTATATTTTTGCAGGATGGGCAACTTCCATGGGTGCTCTGGGTGTGACTCTGTTCTTTATTTTGATTGCAGCCTTTGCTGTTCGCGGATTCAGAATTGCATTCAGGTGTCCAAACAGATTTGCAGCATACGGGGCTTTTGGCTGTACCCTTTCAATTTTTGTTCAGACAGTGTTGAATTGCGGTGTTGTCTGCGGTTCACTTCCAACAACCGGTATTCCGCTTCCGTTCTTTTCATCGGGCGGATCCTCTTTGATTGTAACAATGGCCATGTGCGGTTTTATCATAAATGCTTCACATTGCAGCCAGGAATCCGATGATGAATTTGTGGATACCGGGCGAAAAAAAGACAAAAAGAAAAAAAACAGTTCGGAAACTGATGATGAGATAGAGAGCTTTGGGGGAGTGGTGGTTGAATATGAGTGATGTTGCTTATTCAGTTGATATAGACGAATTTATGGATGATATGGGCCGGCACAAAAAAATGCCATCTGGAAAAAGACGTGTATCTGCCAGGGAAAAAGCTCATGTAAAAGAAGAAAAAAAGGACGGAAAGGTTGTCTTTTTTAAGGTTATAGCCATTTTATTCATGATTTTTCTTGGCATTGAAGCCGTAATTTATGCATTTCTCGTTCCATGTTTTGGAATTCCAAGGGTTGAATATAAGGGTCTTGAAACAATTTCTTCTGATTTGCTTGAAGAAAAGCTTGAGCCTATGGCAACAGACAGCTGGAATAAGTTCAATCCATCAAGGGCAGTTGCATTGTTGAGCACAGTTTCTGGAATTGAAAGTGTCAGTGTTGACAAGAAATTTCCGGATCAGGTTGTTATTTCTGTCAGGGAGCGTGTGGCTGTTGCAAATTCAATTGTTTTTGAAAATGGTCGCTCAAAGTCTGTTCAAATTGATGAAAATGGTGTAGTATTTACTGCAAATTCTGATGCTCTTGCACAGGATACTTCGATTCCGCTGGTTACAGGCATTCCGTCTGAAAATCTGGTGGAGGGAATGCGACTCCCGTCAAAGTATCGCGTGCTTATGGAACAGATTTCACAGATCAGAAGTCTTCCACAGAAGTATTTTGCGGTTATTTCTGAAATTCAGATTGTTCCCAAGGAATTCGGGAACTATGAGCTTGCACTTTATCCTGCTTTCAGTAAGGTTAGGGTGCTTACGGATCCTCAGCTGAATGAAGATGCCATAAAGTGCATGATGGTTGTTCTTGATGTGGTTAATTCCATTGAGGCTGATGTCAGCGAAGTTGATCTTCGTTATGGTTCGGTTTCTTACAAGAAAAACAGGGCATCCACAGAGGAAAGCATTGAATCATAGGATTGTTGCAGGTCTTGATATCGGAACATGTTTTATCAGGACGGTAATAGCAGAAGTAGACTCAGATGATAAGGTTGAAATTATCGGTGTTTCCAAGGTTCCTTCCCAGGGAGTTAGAAACGGCGTGATTGTCAATGTCGAGGCTGCCATGAACTCAATCCGGGAATCAATTGAAGCTGCCGAGCAGCAGGCCGGTGTTCTTGTTACCTATGTTTTCACAGATATTGGTGGTTCTCAGGTAGAGACCATGAATTCCACAGGTACGGCAATTGTTGATACCCGTGGCAGAAATCAGCCTATGGAAATTGGTGTTGATGCAAAAATGCGTGCAATCGAAAGTGCCAAGGCTGTTCTCATTCCATTTGATAAAATCAGGCTCACGGTAATTCCTCAGGAATTCTATGTTGACGATACCCTTTACCCGGATCCAATTGGAATTAAGGGTGTCAGGCTTGACGTTAAGACTCATCTTGTTTCTGCATCACGTACTGCCCTTGAAAACATCAGGCAGTGCATTCTTCGTGCTGAATACAATGTTGACCTTGATCATACTTGTCTTAAGACTCTTGCCATTTCCAGGGCCTGTGCCTACGATGACGAAATTGACCTTGGATCAATCATCATTGATCTTGGTGGTGGTACGACAGATGTTATGGTCTTAAATAAGGGAGCACCTGTTTTTACTACTTCAATTCCGGCAGGCGGCAACAGGGTTACAAATGATATTGCCCAGGTTATGGGTGTTCCTTTTGCAGTGGCAGAAAAACTCAAGCTGGACTATGGAACTGCATGGCTTTTTGGTGGTGAAGACAGGGAAGAAGTTATCATTCCTGGAATTGGAAATCTTCCGCCGGAGCAGTCAAACCGAGAGGTTCTGTCTGAAATCATTCAGGCTCGTCTTGAGGAAATACTCAACATGGCCAGGGAAGCTGTTATAAAGGGATCTAATCTCAAGCACTTGAACGGCAGCATTATTCTTACAGGTGGTGGAGCTCTCATGAATGGAATTGTGGAGCTTACGCAGAACGTATGGAAGACTACTGCAGTTCGTCTTGGACAGGCTTCTGAACTGGGCGAGGTTGATTTGCCATACAGGTCTCCAGAGTTTGCTACCTGTGTCGGTATTGTTCTAGTAAATAAAAAAGTTAATCCGAATGGAACTTCCGGAACCAGAGCAACAAGCGGTGTTTCAGAGGGAGCCATGGGAAAACTAAAGAAGATACTTAAAAAATTCTGTTAATTAAATAAAATCTGATAATGGGGATTAGTCAGATTAAAATGGGTCGGGAGGAAATTATGGAATTCTCAAACATTCAGGAAGATGACAAGGGTGGAATTTCAAATCAGTCACTAAATCCAAATTCAGCTTTGTTTGCTGTTCCTTCATATGATGAAGAAGATGAAATTGGCAATGATAATCCAACTGTGGTAAAAATCATCGGTTGTGGTGGCGGCGGATCAAATGCCGTTCAGCGCATGATAAAGGATGGTGTTTCCGGAGTTGATTTTGTTGTCCTCAATACAGACAGACAGGCCCTGAAGGTATCTTCAGCACCTAATCGTGTTGCTATCGGACAGAAGATTACTGGTGGTCTTGGAGCCGGTGGAAATCCTCAGGTTGGTGAAAATGCAGCCAGGGAAGATGCAGATAAGATCAAGGCACTTCTTCAGGGAACTGACATGGTAATCATCACTGCCGGAATGGGAGGTGGAACTGGTACCGGATCTGCACCTATTGTAGCTGAACTTGCCCACGAAGCAGGAATCCTTACTATTGGCGTTGTTACAACTCCTTTTGAACATGAAGGAAAGGTAAGAATGAATAATGCCAGGGAAGGTCTTGAAAAAATCAAGGATCACGTGGACAGTCTTATTGTAATTCCAAACGACCTTATTTTTGAAGCTGTCAAGGGAATTGGCAGAAAGCTTAACTTCCGCGAGCAGTTCATGATTGCAGACAACATTCTTTGTGCCGGAGTAAGAGGACTTACAGAAGTAATCACAAAGACCGGAGACATAAACGTAGACTTTGCTGACGTATGCACAATCATGCGCGATTCAGGCGAGTGTATTCTTGGTCTTGGACGGGGAAAGGGTGAGAACAGAATTCTCGATGCTGTTCAGGGTGCAATTGCAAATCCTCTTCTCAAGAACCGCCAGATTGACGGGTCTAAGAAGATTCTTATCAATGTAACTTCAAACGGTGCAATCAGCCTTGAGGAATACAAGGAAATTGTTGATACAATCACTGAATCTGCAAATCCATCTGCAAACATTATTGCCGGTCTTTATGTTGATGAGCGAATGGAAGATGATGATCTTGCTGTAACCGTTATTGCAACAGCCTTTGATAATGAGGAACTTGCTGAAGCTGAATCTGTTGCAGCAAGTGAAGCCGGAAACAGTGATTCCATAATGGACTATGGTGAATTTGAAAATCTCATGTCGGGATCTTCAAGGCAGGAATCTTATGTGGAAGAGGAAATTCCTTCAAGAACGGAAAGAGATTCTTTTTCTTCATTTGATCAGTCTAAGTCACCTTACTTTGATAATGTGGAATCATCTTCTGTTCAGGAAACGGATGCTGCTCCTGAGATACCTGCAGCTCCTGTCCGCACAGAGCCTGAGCCTTCAAGAGTTTTCCGTGGACGTGAAGTTCCAGATACAGTTGATCTTGATGACAAGGATGTTCCTGCATATCTGCGAAAAAAGTTTTCCCGCTCAATTGATTTGACTTAATCTGTATGAAGTATGACGGGCTATTGCGTGAGTTCTATTCTGAAATGCTTTTCATTGAGAATTCCGGTGAACTGACTGCACAGACCTATGGATTTTCTGTTAAGGAATTTCTTTTGTATGCTGAAAGTCAGGGAATTCCCATTGAATCCTGTGATACAAGAACTTTGCTTTATTATCTGGCAGAGCGTAAGAGCAGGGGTGTTGCAGATCTCACTGTGGCAAAGGATCTTTCGGCTCTCAGGGCTTTTGGTGCCTTCTTGAGAAGGAAAAATATCTGGGCAGAAAACTATGCCCTTGAGATGGATCGTCCTAAGACTTCCAGGCTTTTGCCCAAGGTGCTTGAGGTTGAGCAGGTTGACGGAATTCTTGATTCCATCAATGTCTCTACGCCGCTGGGAATCAGGGACAGATGTCTTTTTGAGCTTATCTACAGCTGCGGCCTGAGAATAAGTGAGGCTTGTTCCCTATGCATTTCGGGAATTCATTTTAAGGAAAGAATTCTTGTTGTGCGTGGAAAGGGTGACAAGGAAAGAATTGTTCCTTTTGGTGATGCTGCCTTTGAATGGCTTGAAAAATGGCTTTATAAGGCAAGACCAGAAATAGTTGGTTCCAGAATATGTGATGAGGTTTTTGTGAATGCACGTGGCAATCCCATTTCCAGAAAGGGAGTGTGGAAAAATTTCAAGGCAATTTGCGCAAGAACTGGTCTTGATGTGAAGGTTCACACGTTGCGCCATTCCTTTGCAACCCACTTGCTGCAAGGCGGTGCTGATCTTCGTTCTGTTCAGGAACTTTTGGGGCATTCAGATTTGTCCACAACCCAGATATATACTCACGTGGATGACGAGATGCTTAAGGATTTTCATCAGGAATATTTCAGGCGGCCTGGTTATAGAGATAACAATGAGGAAATAAAAAACGATTAGTTTTGTTTGGAGATATGTCATGAAGAAAAATTTATTTGTTACTGTTGCAGTCCTTTCACTTGCTGTGGTTCTTTCGTCTTGCGGTGCATCTTACAATACTATCAAGCGAATGCAGAAAATTGAGGAAGGTGTTTCAAATCCAACAACAAAGGAAGAGTTGATTGAAGCCATCAGGAAGTTTGACAAGAGATCAATGGATCTGGCATTGACTGACGGGCAGATTGGAATCTGGTATAAAATCCTTGGAACCCGCTATCTTGACCAGCAGGAATATGGAAAGGCCCTGGAGTGTTTCCAGAAAGCCCTCACATATTATCCGGCAAACCAGAACCTGTATTACTACGTTGGTGTTTGTGCCGGATTCCTTGCTCCAACTTACATGGACTATAATGCGGAAGGTATAAATTCTGACAGCGTGGTGAAGAGAATGAACTATCTGCATCTTGCAGAGGATGCGTATCTTCAGGCGCTTAGTCTTGATCCAAAGTATTATCGTGCAATGTATGGTCTTGGTGTGCTCTATGTCTTTACACTTGATGAGTGTGACAAGGCAATTCCTCATCTTGAAAAATTTCTTGAGACGCAGAAAAAGGATACCAACGCAATGTTTGTTCTTGCAAGGGCATATTATGTGACCGGTGAAGGTGACAAGGCAGTTGCTCTTTATGACAGAATCATAGAATTAAAGCCAAATGCAGCCAAGGTTAAGGAAGCTGAGGCAAACAAAAAAAAGGTTCTTGAGGTAATGAGTTCAAGAAAAAACTAAAGTAAATTCATGGAATTCCGATGCTAATTATATGGGTATGAATAGTTTTAGTAATTCCGTAGATTTATTGACTCGTGCGATGGATGTTTCCAGTCTCCGCTATCAGGTTACTGCAAACAATATTGCTAACAGTGAGGTTCCTAACTACAAGAAGCAGCAGGTTAACTTCGAGAGTGAGCTTAAGAGAGCTTTTGTTAGCCGTGATAATGCTCATGAAGGCTTCAGGATGCAGACATCAGATGAGCGTCACATTCACAGTGAAATGCCTCGTGACTGGAGAAAGGTGGAACCAAGACGCGTTACTGACTATACAACCCAGGCTAAGGCCAATGGAAACAATGTTGATGCGGAACAGGAAGCAATGAACATTGTTCAGATTCAGATGCAGTACAGGCTTTTGACTCAGCTTACAAGCTTTGAGTTTAATCAGGTAAGGACTGCAATGAAGAGTATCTAGTGAAAAATCTGGATTTTACTGGTAGAAAGGTTTCGGAGGTATAGAATGGGTTTGTTTTCTAGTATTAATGTTGCTGCAACAGGAATGGCTGTAGAGCGTCTCAGAACAGACGTTATTGCAAATAACATTGCCAATGCAACTTCAACACGCACTCAGGAAGGCGGTCCTTACAGAAAACAATCTGTTGTCATTGAACCGATTGCCTCTGAAAATCCAACATGGAGATTCCCCTTTGTTGATTCAGATATGGATAATGGTCCTGGAAAGGGAGTCCGGGTTCGTGAAATCGTAAAGGATACAAAACAGGGCAGAATGGTATATGATCCAACCCATCCAGATGCAATTCAGTCTGGACCAAACAAAGGCTATGTTGAGTATCCGAACGTTAATATCGTAAATGAAATGGTTGATATGATTTCTGCTAACCGTGCATACGAAGCAAACTCTTCTGTTATTCAGGGAAGTAAGGAAATGTTTGCAAGTGCCATGGAAATCGGCAGCTGATTCTGGTGAATGTGTAATAGAGGGGATGATAGATTATGAACATTAACTTTGGTTCACTTGAACTCAACAGATCTCATGAAGCACATCTTGGTACTGCAAAGATCATTGATCGCATTGAGAAATTCAATCAGAAGGTTAATTCTGGAGCTGTAACAGAAACTGAAAAGCCACAAGGCTCTTTTGAGTCAATGGTTCTTGAGGCAGTAAGTGAAATGAACAGTCAGCAGCTTAAGGTTTCAAGCCTTCAGGAACAGATTATTACTGATCCTGACAGTGTTGACATTCATGATGTTACAACAGCAATGGCAAAGGCTCAGATGTCACTTAACCTTGCACAGACAGTTATTGAGCGTATGGTTAAGGGATGGACAGATCTTTCTCAGAACAGGTAATTAACAGGCTGTCTCCAGAGTAATGTGGGGCGGCCGTAAAAAATTAAAGTTGAGCAGACTTTAAGGCTTTTCAAATTTATATATAGATGGTATAATTTTCCTTATATTGAAAGAACTTTCAGTATATTTTGGGGAAAGTATACTGATAACAAATAAAGAATGTTATTCGTTCATGGGAGGGGAATATGAACGAATGGTTGAAGAAAAACAGTCAATCCATTAAAGAAAAATGGGGCAAGTGGTCTCCAATTCAGAAAGGTATTGGTGCAGCAGTTGTCGTTGTGGTAATTGCTGCCGTCATACTCATGGCAAGGATGTCTTCTAGTCCTGCCAGTGTAAGACTCTTTTCAAATCCAATTAATGATGAGCTTGATAGGGACAATATTGTATTCCGTCTTAACCGGGATAATGTCAAGGCTTACGTAGATTCAGAAAACTACATTTCAGTTGACTCAGAGGCAATTGCCAGAAAGTATCGAAGTGTTCTTGTTTATGAAGGGCTTGTTCCTCAGGGACAGAATGCATACTCAATTTTTGATGTTGAGCGATGGACAAGAAGTGACTTTGACAACACAGTTAACTGGAAGCGTGCCACAGAAAATCTTGTTAAGAATCAACTTGAAAATCTTGATGCCATTCAGAAGGCAAATGTTATTCTTGTTATTCCTGAGAAGTCACTGATTCTTGATAATCAGGAACCAACAACTGCAAGTGTTACTCTTTATTCAGCAGGCGGAGCTCCCCTTGAAAAGAAGCAGGTCAGGGCTATCCAGAACCTTATTAAGACTGCTGTTGAAGGACTTCGTGATAATGACATTACAATTGTTGATGGATTAACTAATCTTCAGATTAATGATTTTGAAGGCATGGAAGAAAGTGACAGGCTTTCAAATATTGAAAAAGAGCAGAAAATCAGGCGCAGGCTTGAAACTCAGTATGCCAGTGATGTTCTTAATGCACTTCAGAAAACTTTCGGTGAAGACCGTGTTGGTGTTACAAACGTAACAATCAAGATGAACATGTCCGAGAGAACTTCAACTGCCAAGGAATACTCCGGAATTAAGATTCGTGAAGATAATCCTAATACACCTTACGATGACTCAGAAGTTGTTAATTCTCTTGTTCTTTCAGAAGAGACTGTAAACAAGAGTTTTACCGGAACGGGATACAATCCTGAAGGTGTTTCTGGAGTTGAGGGACAGAATCCTCCTGTAATGTCAGACATGTCCAATGTGATTGGAAAGTCTACTGAGGATGGTGCAAAAAGGAACTATGCCCTCAATGAAAAAAATATTTCTGAGATTATTCATCCTGAAATTGACAGAATTTCTATTTCTGTAGATATCGATGGTAAGTGGAGAAAGGTTTACGACGAAAACAATGAGCTTATCGTAGAAAATGGTGTTATCAAGCGAGAATATACACCTTTGACTCAGGAACAGATTGCAGAGGCCGTAAGGCTTGTCCAGGGTGCAGTAGGTTACAACAAGGCTCGCGGAGATAATGTTGTTGTAACTAACCTTGGATTTAACCGTCAGAAGGAATTTGAAGAGGAAGACAGGGCTTATCTTGAACTTCTCAAGAGAAACAAGACAATCATGCTTAGCCTTATTGGTGTTGCTGTTGTTCTCATTGCATTTATCCTGTTCCGTGTTATCAGTCGTGAAATTGAACGCAGAAGACGTCTTGCAGAAGAAGAAAGAATCCGTCAGCAGGAAGAAGAAAGACAGAGAGCACTTTTCGAGGCTCAGCAGCAGGGTATGGAAGTTACAATGTCTGTCGAGGAAAGAAAGCGCGCAGAATTGCTTGATAGTGCGGTTGCAATGGCTAAGGAACATCCTGAAGATGTTGCTATGCTTCTTCGCACATGGCTTATGGAGGAGTAGTATATGGCAGGTTTCGTTAGACAGAATGTATTGTCAGGTAAAGACAAGGCTGCAATGCTCTTTTGTGAGCTTGGTTCCAGCGTGACAGGAGACATGTTGAAATATTTCTCCACTGCAGAATTGAAGAAACTTAGAAAGCATATAGAAAGATTGGGCACATGGTATGATGTGTATGCTGAAAACAGTGTCCTTGAAGAAACAGCAAGGTACGGAATGATGAAAAGATTCCTTCCTGCCGATACTATTATAAGGGCTGAAGATAATGCCCGTGCTGCTGTTGCTGAGGAGCATAATCCTCTCAAAAATATCAATCCTGATCCTGAAGCTCTTGCAAATGTTCTTGCAATGTGGCTCAAGGAGGAGTAGTTTATGGCTGAAGAATTAGTCGATGGCAAAAAAGGCAAGAAAAAAGGCGGAGCCAAAGATTATAAGAATCTGACAGGTCGCCAGAAAGCAGCTATTTTTCTCGTTGCAATCGGAAGTGATATTGCCAGTGATGTCATGAAGCATTTGCGTGAAGATGAAGTAGAAACACTTACTTTTGAAATTGCACGTCTTGATACAATTGATGCTGATTTTAAGGATCAGGTTCTTGAAGAATTCCAGGAACTTATGCAGGCTCAGAACTTTATCACTACTGGTGGTATTGATTTTGCCCGTGAACTTCTTGAAAAATCTCTGGGTTCTCAGAAGGCCATTGATATTATCAATCGTCTTACTTCAAGTCTTCAGGTTCGTCCATTTGACTTTATCCGAAGAACTGACCCTGCACACTTGCTTAACTTTGTCCAGCAGGAATATCCACAGACAATTTCCCTGATTCTTGCTTATCTTGAACCAGCAAAGGCAGCAACAATCCTTCAGAATCTTCCGGCAGAAATTCAGCCTGAAGTTTCAAAACGTCTTGCAACAATGGATCGAACATCTCCGGAAGTTTTGCGTGAAGTAGAACGCGTTCTTGAAAAGAAGCTTTCTACATTGTCTTCAGAAGACTATACTGCAGCCGGTGGTGTTGACAGCATCGTTGAAATCCTTAACCTTGTTGACCGCTCTTCTGAAAAGGCTATTATCGAAACATTGGAAGAAGACGATCCGGAACTTGCAGAAGAAATCAAGAAGCGAATGTTTGTTTTCGAAGATATTGTTATGCTTGATGACCGCGCAATTCAGAAAGTTCTTCGTGAAGTTGATACTCAGGAACTTGCCAAGGCTCTCAAATCTGTTGATACGGAAGTTCAGGACAAGATTTTCCGAAACATGTCTAAGCGTGCAGCTGCCATGCTCAAGGAAGACATGGAATACATGGGACCTGTTCGCTTGAAGGATGTTGAAGAAAGCCAGCAGAAGATTGTTTCTGTTATCAGACGTCTTGAAGACAGTGGTGAAATCGTTATTGCACGTTCTTCTGATGACGAGATGGTTGTATAAAATTAAAGGAAGTTATATATGGCACAGAGTGTATTTAGACCTACAGAGATAAACTCAAAGAAAGGAGAAGTTTTGCTCCAGTTTACAAGGGATTTTACTCCTAAGGTTGAGGAAGTCGTAGAAGACGTTCCTGAATACACTGGGCCAACGGCAGATGATCTTCGTCGTGAAGCAGAGGCTTTTAAGGCTCACTGGGAAGAAGAAAAGGCACAGATGCTTGAAAAGGCTCAGGCTGATGCAGATTTGATTGTCAAGAATGCAGAGGAAGCTGCTTTTTCTCAGGTAAAAAAACAGTCTGACCAGGCTGCAATCATCAAGACTTCTGCAGAAAAAGAAGCCCAGGAAATTATTGAAAAGGCTCGTGCAGAAGCTCAGGAAATTATTGCCAAAGCTCATGAAGAAGAACAGGAAATTCTTGATAAGTCAAACAGAGATGGATTCAAGGCCGGCCATGAGGAAGGTTACAAGGAAGGAAAAGCAGAAGCAGAACGCCTTGTTGAAAGAATCCATAAAATGATTGAAGGAATTCAGACTAAACGCCAGGAAATTCTTGATGGAACTGAGCAGCAGATTGTGAATCTTGTTATTCTCATTGCAAGAAAAGTCGTTAAGATCATGAGTGACAATCAGAAGAGTGTTATCATGGCAAATGTTGTCCAGGCCCTGAAGAAAGTAAAGGGATCTGGAGATGTGACTCTTCGTGTTAATCTTTCCGATGTTAAGCTTACTACTGAGCATATTGGTGAATTCATTCATCAGGTAGAAAATATCAAGCATATCAGTATTGTTGAAGACAGTTCTGTTGAAAAGGGTGGATGTATTGTTGAAACTGACTTCGGTGCAATTGATGCACGTATTGCAAGTCAGCTGGGTGAGCTTGAAACTCAGATTCTTAGTATTTCACCAATCAAGACTGTTGCTAAAGCAGAAGCTATCAATCCGGACCTTTGATCAATTGGTAATTCATAATTATGAATTATTTATTATGAATTATAATTAGGGTGGGGAAAAATGGAAAGCTTTTTCGACAAATACATAAATACAATCGAGCGCACAGAACCAATCAAGTATACAGGTTCTGTAATTGCAGTTAAGGGTCTCATGATTGAATGCAATGGCCCTAGAAGTGTAATTGGTGAAATCTGTACAATTCATGTTGATTCTCTTAAGACAAATGTTCTTGCAGAAGTTGTTGGACTTGAAGATAATATTATCAGGCTCATGGCTTTTGGTGAGACTCGTGGAATTGAAATTGGAAGTGTTGTTGTGGCTTCTGGTCATGTACTTGAAGTTCCTGTGGGAAAGCAGCTTCTTGGCCGCGTTATTGATGCAACAGGAAAACCCTACGACGGAAAGGGTGAGATTCTTCCAGAAACATATTATCCGGCTTTGAATAATCCTCCAAATCCAATGTCCCGCAAATCAATAGATCGTCGTGTTGTTACTGGCGTTCGTGCAATTGATTCTCTTTTGACAGTTGGAAAGGGCCAGCGACTTGGTATTTTTGCAGGTTCTGGTGTTGGTAAGTCAACTTTGCTTTCTACCATTGCAAGAAATACAAGTGCAGACATAAACGTTATTGCATTGATTGGTGAACGTGGACGCGAAGTTAAGGACTTTATTGAGAACGATCTTGGAGAAGAGGGTCTTAAAAGATCTGTTCTTGTTGTTGCTACATCAGATACTCCTTCTATTGCCAGGTTAAGGGCGGCATATGTTGCTACTGCCATTGCTGAATATTTCCGCGATCAGGGTAAGGATGTCATGATGCTTTTTGATAGTGTCACTCGATTTGCCCACGCACAGCGTGAAATTGGTCTTGCAACAGGAGAGCCTCCGGCACAGCGTGGTTATCCGCCAAGCGTTTTTGACATGCTTCCAAAACTTTTGGAACGTACAGGAACAAATGACAAGGGATCAATTACAGCCTTTTATACTGTTCTTGTTGATGGAGGCGATATGGATGAGCCTATAGCAGATAAGGTTCGCGGAACTCTAGACGGACATATTGTCTTAAGCCGTGAGCTTGCAGGCAAGCAGCATTATCCTGCCATAGATATGCTTACAAGCATCAGTCGTCTTGCAAAGAGAGTTTCAGGTACCAATACAAATAAAGCTGTTCAGCGCCTGAAAAAATGGATTGCCCTTTATTCTGAACAGGAGGATTTTATTAAGCTTGGCGTATACCAGCGTGGTAATTCCACTGAGATTGACGAGGCAATTGAGCATCATGAGGAACTTGAGGATTTTTTGTGTCAGGATACTCATGAGCATCTTACAATTGAGGATACTCTCCAAAGACTTTCGCAGGTTTCAGGTATCGAGATTCCTGAAGAAGAATACGCTGAATTGCAGGCATAATGAAGAAATTCGTGTTTAAGCTTCAGAAATTGCTTGAGGTTCGTCAGTATGAGCAACGGCAGGCAGAAGCTGAGCTGGGAAAGGCAAATGCAGAAGTCTCCAGAATTCAGGGTGAGCTTGATACAATCGCCAAAAACAGGGTTTCATCCATAAAAAACAATGGTTCTGCCCAGAATCTCTATATTCAGTCCCAGCTTTCAAACTATTTGTATATGCTTGACCAGAAAAAGGAAGTGCTTCTTGAAGATTTGGTTCAGGCACAGATGATTAGTGATCAGAAGAGAGAAGTTGTAAGGGAGTGCCTCAAGAATACCAAATCACTGGAGAAGCTTCGGGAAAAGCAGCTCTCGGAATGGAAAAAAGAAATGATAAGGGAAGAAGAAAATATAGTGGATGATGTTGTTTCTGCAAAGGGAAACAATATTGAATCAAGATAGTTTTTTTGATAAATGGTTCAGGCTATAAATGAGAAAGTCCCCGCACTAAGCATGTATGGTGAAGGGACTTTTTGTTTTGTCTGCCAGATTCTAGTATTTGAATCCAGATCCTCCAATGAACTCACGGATTATTGAAAGGTTAGGAACGTTTGTTGCGGAAATCTGTGAGAAATTGTTCAAGAACTGAAGGAGCCTGTTTGCCTCAGCATATTCCTTCTGCAATGGGCTTACGCATTTTAACAGTGGTTCTGCATATACCTTGAGTACGGAAATTTCATAATCCAGGGCTGTGTTAAGCATTGCATCAGCATTATTCTGGAATGGGAAGATGTGAAGCTTTTCACCTTTCTGAACATTATCCCACATAGCAATTGTGTCTGCTGCACTTTTGCCTCTGAAATTAGAATCTCGAACAATTCTTCGGATGAGACGATTGTCACTTGTTGCAATTCTATTGTGGTCATCAAGGTTTAGCTGTGTAAGTGCACTCAGATAAATCTTGAATTTCTTTTCTGCCGGAACTAAAGGAGTGAGCTTGTCATTCAAACCATGAATACCTTCCATGATAAGAATATCATTTTCTTCAAGACGCATTTTGTCTCCCTTAAAATAGCTGACTCCGGCATGAAAATCGTATGCAGGAAGTTCAATTTCCTTTCCGTTGAACAGATCCACGAGGTTTTGGTTGAGCATTTTGATGTTGAGGGCTTCAAGGCATTCATAGTCGTAGTTACCGAATTCATCCTTTGGAGTTTCTTGCCTTCCTACATAGTAGTTGTCAAGACTTATGAGCTTTGGATTAAATCCCAGTGCCTGCAGTTGCAGTGAGAGCTTCATGCTGGTGGTTGTCTTGCCGGATGATGATGGGCCTGCAATAAGAACTACTCGTGCAGTTTTCTTTGTCTTGATCTGGTCTGCAATTTCAGATATGCGCTTTGTCTGCAGTGTTTCGGTAATGTTTATGAAGTTCTTGATTTCCCTGTTGTGGATCATCTGGTTCAGGCTGGCAGCTGATGTGACACCCAGCTTTTTTCCCCATTCCTTGTATGTTTTGTAGATTTCAAAAAGCTTTGGCTGATCAACAAATTCTGTGAGTTTTTCAGGTGTGTCGTGTTCAGGGAATCGGAGAAGAAATCCGTCTGCATAAGGTTTCAGTTCGAATACCCTGAGAATTCCAGTTGAACTTACCAATGGACCAAAATACAGGTCACTGAATGATCCCAGTGTGTTGATTTGAACTTTTGAAGGACACCTGTAGTTCAGCTGTTTTCTGGTTTCTGTTAGTGAAAGTTTTTCAAACAAATCACATGCTTCTGTGTATGAAATGAATGATGTTTCAATTATTGAGTCATTTTCGACGATTCGTTTCATTTCCTTTGAAAGCAAATCTATGTCCTGCTTTGAAATGCCATCCTTCTTTTCAAGAGTGTAGTAATATCCGTATCCCAGACTGTGGCCTACAAGAAGTCTTGTGCCGGGAAAAAGATTGTTTGCAGCAGCTGCAAGAACAAAGCAAAGAGAACGCCTGTAGATTGATGCTCCTTCCTTAGTGTCAAGGAATACTCCTTCAATCTGGGCACTGATGTTTATTGGAGCATCTAGGGAACAAATCTCATTGTTTACTTTTACTGCAATGATTTTTCTGTCATTTTCACCTTCTGAAAGTTTTTCCATAAGGATTAAGGGACGAATATCATTTTCAAATGTTTCTGTTGTTTTGTTAGGAAAAGTGATTTTTATTTGCTTCATGGTTGTGCCTCCGGATTAAAAAAAAGCGCCATGAATTCACAGCGCTTAGTACTGAAAATCAGCATAAGAAAATTATAATTCCAAAAACATCGAAAAGCAAAGATTATTTTTTGTTGAACAGTTTCCTTATTCCTTCAATTATTGCAAGGAAGAATCTTGCGATAGCCTTTAATATTCTTAAAATCAGAGGAGGATTTCTGAGTCGTTCAAGACGTTCATAGCCTTCAAGAAGTTCTTCATCTGAGAATTCCTTTCGCTGGTTGTTTTCTTCAAGTTCAATTTCAAGCTGCTTGATTTTATCTACATTTGCATCAAGAACAACTGCGTTTATTCTTTCCATGCCAAGAGCCTTGCAAGCCTCAAGCCGTCTTTCTCCGGCAACAAGTTCATGGTCAGCATTGATTGTGATTGGGTTTAGAAGACCATAAAGTCGGATGCTTTCCTTGAGAGAATCAATGTCTCCCAAATCCTTGCGAACTCTTTTTTTTACCTTAATGTCCTCAATCTTAATTATCATTGTAATACCCAAAAATCAAATTGCTAGTCAAGAAGCCAGTTGCTCATATTGTCAGGATCAGAGTTTGTTGCAGTATCTTCTGTTGTGTCTGAATCTTCACCATCAAGGAATCCAAGATCAACATTGAGTGGAGAATCTTCAAAGTCATCATCATTGAACTCAAAACTTAATCCTGACATAATCTGAGCCCTTTCAAGTCGTTCCATGCCAATATCAAGAGGAGTTGTGTTTGTATGCTTTCGGCAAAGACGTGTAGGCTGTGTTCCTGGATAGTAGTATCCAACAACTCCATGACCCGGGCACTTGCTTGTCAATATTTCACCACTGGTAGAACATACCTTCATTCTTACAAGTCCCTTAGGGGTTGTCTCAAAGAAAGGCTTGTATGGTTTTCCCTGGTTTGCGGCATTCATGTAATCACCCCAGGCAACACCGGCAAGTGTGGAACCTGTGATTGTAAGACCAAGTGACTGTCCCGGTTTGTCAAATCCAAACCAGAAAGCTGCCGTGTAGTATGGAGTGAAACCAACGGTCCAGGCATCGGCCCAGTTCTGTGTGGTACCGGTTTTTCCTGCAACAGGCATTGAGAATGTCTGTCCGTTCATGTTGGTAAACTTGAACTTGTTTCCCTTTCCTTTTTCTTTTCCAATAACGTTCTTTGTTGCATCCCAATCAGCACCGGTTCTCAAACTACCTGACCAGACAGTTTCCTTGAGCATTTCCTGCATGATGAATGCTGTTTCTGGCTTAAGGAGCTGCTTCTGACCGTCCTTGGAATTCTGTCTGTCCCTGAGTTCCTTTGCAGGGTTAAGGACTACGTTTCCTTTTTTGTCTTCAACAGAAAGAATAGCAATTGGAGTAACTTCAAGACCGTTGTTGGCAATTGTTGCAAAGGCCTTAGCCATTTCAATTGGTCGAACGGAACAAACACCAAGCCCAAGAGGATAGATTGGCTCAAAGTGACGTTCATCAAGCTCATTTTCAGGAATTCCAAGAAGTGATGATGTTCTTCTGATTGCTGCATCGAATCCAATTCCATCGAGAACCTTTATTGAAGGTATGTTCATGGAGTGTGCCAGGGCATACCATAGTTCAACATCACCTTCCCATTCTCCCTTGAAGTTCTGAGGAATATATGGAGTTCCGTCATCCTTGTGGAATACAACAGGTGTATCACTGATGATTGTTGTCATTGTGAATTTCTTGCTTTCTATGGCCTCTGAGTAGTACAAAGGTTTGAATGTTGAACCCGGCTGGATTCTTGACTGAACTGCGCGTATGAACTGATTGTGCTGGTCATACTTTGAACCACCGACAAGTGCATCAATGTATCCGGTATTGTTCTCAAGGGCAATCATTGTTCCTTCGACTGTGGTGCGCTCTGCATTTTCCTTGATAAGGGCGTTTCCCTTGTTTACGATTTCTGTCTTGAATGTGTCCATGCCGGAAACCATTGAAACAATGTCAATCAGAGGGTTGATGTTGTCTCGATACTGGTTCATTGCAAGGGTTTTTGCTCTTTTGTGGCTTAGCTTGAGGTTTGGAAGGTTAAAGAGCATAACTGACAGTTCTGCAAAAGGAATGTATGTCCTCAGTGCATTTCTTGACTTGGAGCTCATTGTTCTCTTGTATTGTTCGTTTGCAGACTTGATGTAGTCCTGCATGATCTCGTCTGCGGCCTTCTGGTGTTCAAGGTTTAGTGATGTGTTTACTGTAAATCCGCTTGTATAAATGTCCTCAGTTCCGTAGAGCATGTCACTGAGCTGGCGTCTTACGTATTCACTGAACCATGGGGCCTCGTCGTTTCTGAGTTCGTATGCTGAAGTGTTGGTTCTTGTGTAGTCAAATGTTGCCCAGTAGTTGTCAAAACTTTCTTCTGCCTCTTCCTGAGTAAGGTACTTCGCTTCAACCATGGCATCGAGAACATCTTTCTGTCTTTCCATGGCTCTGTTTGGCTATTCGAATGGATTGTAGAAGGCTGGGTTTGAAAGCTGAATGACAAGAATAGCTGCTTCTGCAGGAGTGATTTCAGTGGCTCCGTGTCCAAAATAGTATTTGCTGGCTGCGTTTACACCGTATGTACCGCCTCCAAAATAAATCTTGTTGAGATAAAGCTCAAGGATTTCATCCTTTGAATAATGGCGTTCCATCTGTATTGCCCACCACAATTCCTTGAGTTTTCGCTTGATTGAGTATTCCGTGCGGTCACAGTAAAGGGTTCCTGCAATCTGCTGTGTGAGTGTTGAACCACCACCAAGAGAGCTCTTTGAAAGAACACCGACAACGGCGCGGGAAAGAGCCTTGAGGCTGAATCCGTGGTGTGAATAGAAAATCCTGTCTTCGCGTGTAAGGAGGGCATCAATCATGTGCTGGGGAAGATCCCTCAGTGCAATGATCTCACGCTTTTCATCACTTGAAAATTCTGTAATGAGTTCACCGTTAACGTCAAGAAGACGTGTGGGAAGTGCATTGTCAAATTCCGTAAAATTTTCTGTATTTATTGTGTTTACTGTCGTTGCAAGTGCCAGTCCCAGCAATGAACCGAATACAACTCCCATAAAGAGAACTGTACCCAGAAGGACCATAGGCCATACCTTTTTTTCTTTCATAACATCATATAATAGAAAAATTAGGAGCTTCTGTCAATTTACCGTTGAAATCTGCATCAGGACAAAAAAAAAGACCGGCTTATACGCCGGCCATGCCATTACTGACAACCGGACGCCAATGGGTGGGAGGGGATAAAATTGAACGTCCGGTATATAATATATCGGTAGTGACCCCGAAAATCTTGAATGAAATCAGAAAAAAAATGGAAAAAAACAAATAATTGATGTGGATGGGATTTTACTCTTCTGATTCGGAAACTGAAGCTTCAAGGCTAACGCTCAGGTTGTATGTTCTTCCGTTCAGAAAGTTGATTTTCTGGATTTGCTCATAGTCGCCCAGGGTGAATTTTATGGTGTGTTCTCCCTCGCTTGAATAGAATGGATCTACTGGTGCCGTGTATTCTTTTCCGTCAAATGTAAGTTTTGTTCCAGCAGGTGCTGTGAGCCTTACCAATGGTTTAATGTCCCGAAGGTTAATTTCAAGGGTTGTTTCCGTTCCTTTTTCGACAATTATGGTACGCAGTTCATTTCTGAAGAAATCGCTGACCAGGTTAATGTCGTGGCTGCCGGCAGAAAGAATGAAACCCTTGTCATTGAAATCAGTCTGCTTTTCATCTATAAAAAGGGTAAATGATCCTTCTTTTTTTGTTTCCGGATATGTTAGTTTAAGTTTGAGCCGCCCCTTGTTTTCTGCAATGCAGGAAATTGTAAGCTCAAATTGGGAAGTAGATATTTCCTGTGGTGCTCCTTTCATGGCTTTTTGAAGCCTGAGAAGAATAAATGATGAGTTGTTCAGTGCGTCAACATCCACCAGGTGGGAATATGCATCCTTCCTGATTTTGTGGCTGCTTATGACTGGAATGCGGATGTTAAGGCTCAGGCTGGACCCGAAGGTTCCTACTGTTGCACGGTTTGCATTGTAGTCAATTTTTTTTTCGGAAGGAAATTCCCTGAGTCCTGTATATAGTGACCAGGCAACGCTGTCTGTCCACTGGGCCACAATTTTTGGGACAGAAACCTTTATTTCTATTCCCTGGATAAATTCCCGGTTTTCAGGAAGCTGGATTGCAACGCATTGATTTGCCGTGGTTTTTATGGTTTGCCTTGAATTAATGTCGTTGAGAATGACAAGGGACGTTTTCTGTGTTCTGAATGATTCAGCACTGACCTCGTGGCTCAGTAAAAATGCCATCGCCAGTAGGGGGAGAAAATTTGCCTTTCTTTTTGTTGGCCTCAGAAAACACATGATAAGTAACAGTATACCGAATTTGTCTCTTTGTGCAAAGTCTACGGATGATTTCCACGAAATTAGCATGATGAAGGATTCAATTTTGCAATTTTATGGAAATTAATGTTTTTCTTGATTTTGAGCGATAACTAATGTATATTGAAAATATAGCGGATATCTGTGGTTAGCAGGTTTTCGTCAACTTACATTAAGAGGTTAGATATGGCATACAAAGTATCTGATGAATGCATTAACTGTGGTGCATGTGAAAGTGAATGTCCTTCTGGAGCAATCAGCGAAGCAGACGGAAAGCGCAAGGTAAATGCAGACAGCTGTGTTAGCTGTGGTGCTTGTGCATCAGTTTGCCCTGTTGAGGCAATCTCAGAAGAGTAAATCTTTTTTGCAGATGGGGCTGTCATTTGTTTGGCAGCCTCTTTTTTTTTGCCATGAAATCATTTTTGCTTCTGAAACCAGGTAGAATTCTTCTCGTAATGTGGTTTCTGCTTTTTGGCTGGAACAATTTCCGTACTTATGGGCAGGTTGCATATCCGCATATTAAAAAACTAAAATCCAATGACTATATTTTCAAGCAGTTTCAGGAAGAGGTTCAATATGCCTCCCGGAAGTGGTTTTCTCATAATGAAACTGTGATTTCGTTCTATACATATTTGGTTGAGAAAGATGATGATCTTATGTCCATAGCTGCCAGGTGCAGTTTGAGGCAGGATTCTCTGAGTTCCCTCAATTCAATTTCCTTTATCGGTGACTTGAAGCCGGGAACAACTCTTGTAATTCCTGTTCTGGATGGAATATTTGTGCGTGAAAGACCTGTTTCAAACATAGACTATCTTTTGTCGGCACAGTTCAGAAATACTAGTGGAAAGGATTCGGATTCAGGCATTGAATGTATGGTGTCCGGGGTAAAATATACTTTCTATCCCCAGGAAAAATTTACTCCATCACTGCGAGGCTATTTTTTGAATCCAGGCATGATTCTTCCACTCGAAAAAGCCACTCTCACATCTTCATTTGGCATGAGAACAAGTCCAATCTCAGGAAAGTGGAAATTCCACAAGGGCATTGATCTGGCAGCTCCATTGGGGTCATCAATTCTGGCATGTAAGAGTGGAGTCGTAAGAAAGGTGGAACGAAGCAACAGTGTGTATGGAAATTTTGTTGTCATTGATCACTTTGGAGGCTATGAGAGTCTTTATGCACATATGAGTGATGTTCTTGTTGTTGAGGGACAGAGAATATCGTCTGGGCAAAAAATCGGATATGTGGGCCTTACTGGAATGACAACAGGTCCGCACCTGCATTTTGAGCTTAAGCAGAATGGAAAGCCCATTGATCCTCAGTCCAAGATACGAAACTAATTGCCTTGATAATTGTTTGGTAATTGAGTGCTGATATTTGCACTTTGATTTTATTTATATGTATGGTAAAATGGAAGAATGAGTACACATATTAATGCCAGGGAAGGGGATATTGCAGAATGCGTTTTGCTTCCAGGTGATCCTCTCAGGGCAAAGTTTATTGCAGAAAATTTTTTGGAAAATGCTGTTTGCTATAATGAAGTTCGCGGTATGTATGGATATACCGGGACATATAACGGAAAGAGAGTCTCAGTTCAGGGAACTGGAATGGGACAGCCTTCTCTTTCAATCTATGTAAATGAACTATTCAGGTTCTATGGGGTTCAGAAGGCAATCCGTGTTGGAACTTGTGGTGCAGTTTCAAAGAATATTGCCCTTCGCGATGTTATTCTTGCCCAGGGGGCCTGTTCTGATTCTGCATTGAATACCATGAGGTTTGGCGGTCTTCATTATGCTCCGATTGCAGATTTTGAGCTTTTGAAGAATGCCTATGATGCATCCATGGAACTGGGAATTAAGCCTAACGTTGGTCTTTGTGTTTCAAGTGATAATTTTTATGATGACAAGGAACTCTGGAAAATGTGGGCCGATTATGGTGCCATGGGAATAGAGATGGAAGCTGCTGAATTGTACACTCTGGCAGCTAAATTCAATAGAAAGGCTTTGGCTGTCTTGACCGTAAGCGATCATATTCTTCTTGGTGGACAGACTACCTCGGAAGAAAGGCAGACTACATTTACAAACATGATGAAGATTGCTCTTGAGGCAATTACACGTTAAGAGGCAAATATGAAACCAACATTAGTAGTTTTGGCAGCTGGAATGGGAAGCCGATATGGCGGAGTGAAGCAGATTGATGCTGTTGGAAAGCACGGAGAATGTCTTCTTGATTTTTCAACTTTTGATGCCATGAAGTCTGGTTTTGGAAAGGTTGTTTACATAATAAGAAAGGATATTGAGCAGGATTTCCGTGAAAGGCTTTTTGACAGGGTTGCAAGAAACTTCAATGCTGAGTACGTGTTCCAGTCTAAGGATTCTCTTCTTACACCGGAGGAAGTCCTGGTTGCAAAGGGCAGAACAAAGCCCTGGGGAACACTCCATGCAGTTTTGTGCTGTGAGCAGGCTGTCCATGAACCTTTTGCCGTAATCAACAGTGACGACTATTATGGAAGAAGTGCATTTACAACATTGGGAAAGCATCTGTCATCAATTGATAATGATTCTACGGAACATGCAATGGTTGGATATATTCTTGGAAACACCATGAGCAAGAGTGGTTCTGTTAGCCGAGGAATCTGTTCTGTTAATGGCGATTTTCTTGAGTCAATAGTTGAAAATACAAAAATCAGCTATAAGGGAGACGGCATTGTAAGTGATGTTGATGGAAAGGAAATCCCCCTTACCGGAAAGGAATGGGTTAGCATGAATTTCTTTGGTTTTGCTCCAAAGGCATTTGAAACATTCCATGAATATTGGGAAAACTTCAGGAAGACTTCACTGGACAGTCCAAAGGCAGAATCTCTTCTTCCTGTTGCTGCAAGTGAAATCGTAAGAAATAACAAGGGTGTAATAAAATTCTTTACTTCTGAAGAACGCTGGTTTGGAATGACCTACCCTGAAGACAGACAGACAGTAAAGGATGAGCTTAATTCAAAGATTGAATCAGGCTATTATCCTGAAAAACTATGGGAAAAGTAATTTAATCTTCGTTGATTCTGAAATTTGAATAAACTGTCACGAGAACTGAATAATGAGTTTTACTTCTCTGTTTGAAAAGTTAATCCCATTGTTTCTGGTTCTCTTTTTTCCCTCAAATCCTAATTTGAAATTTCACCCTTAATTTAGTATATTTTAACTATGAAAAAAAATATTGTGAATGAAGAAATAATGGGACTTCCTTGTGAAACTCAGCTTCCGCTTAAGCTTAATATTCTTCCTCTTGGTGGAAGACCAATTTTTCCCGGAATCTTTACTCCCCTGATGATAAATAATCAGGAAGACATGAAAGTAATTGAAGAAGCCATGTCTGGTGATGGTCATATCGGAATCACCATGCTTAAGGAAGACAAGGAAAATCCAACTATAATAGATATTCATCGGGTTGGAACTGTAGCTAGAATCATCAAGAAAATAAATCTTCCTGACGGAGGAATAAATGTCTTTGTTTCAACCTTGCAGAGATTCAAGGTCAGAAAGGTTCTGAAAAAGGAAAATCCCATTGTTGCAACAGTTGAGTACCTTCAGGATGAGGAGGACAACACTTTTGAGGTTAAGGCTCTTACTCGTGCTCTTGTCAGTGAGATGAAGGAAATCAGTGAGAATAATCCTATGTTCAGCGAGGAAATGCGGTTGAACATGGTTAACATTGACCAGCCTGGAAAAATTGCTGATTTTGTTGTTTCCATTCTTAATATTGACAAAAATGACCAGCAGAAGGTTCTGGAAACAGTCAATGTAAGGCAGAGACTGGAGCAGGTTCTTGTGTTCATCAAGAAGGAACAGGAAATTTTCAGGGTTCAGAAAAAAATTCAGAGTGAGCTCAACGAAAAGGTTGAAAAGAATCAGAGGGAATATTTCCTTCGTGAAGAAATGAAGTCTATCCAGGAAGAACTTGGCATTTCAAAGAATTCCAAGACCTGTGACTATGAAAAATACAAGGAAAAACTGGACTCATTTAATCTGAGTGAAGAAGCAAAGGAAACTTTGTATGATGAACTGGACAAATTCCAGCTTATGGATGTTCATGATCCTGAATACAACATGACGCGAAATTATCTTGATACTGCAACATCTCTCCCATGGAATGATGATGCTGTTGAAAATTTCAATCTTTCCAGGGCACAGTCTGTTCTTGAAAGGGAGCACTATGGCCTTGATGATGTGAAGAAGAGAATTCTTGAGTATTTGAGTGTTCGTATTCTGAAACATGATGGAAAGGGCAGTGTGATTATTCTTGTTGGCCCTCCAGGTGTGGGAAAAACAAGTGTTGGAAAGTCCATTGCAAATTCCATGAACAGAAAATTCTATAGGTTCAGTGTAGGTGGTGAGCATGACGAGGGAAAAATCAAGGGATTCCGAAGAACCTATGTTGGTGCAATGCCGGGACAGATTATTGAGGGGCTTAAGATAACCAAGTCAAAGTCTCCCGTGTTCATGATTGATGAAGTAGACAAAATGAATGCAAGTTCCCAGGGGGATCCAAGTGCAGCTCTTCTTGAGGTTCTGGATCCTGAGCAGAATTCATCTTTCAGGGACACATACCTTAATGTTCCTTTTGATTTGAGCAACGTGCTTTTTATCTTGACTGCAAATACTCTTGATACAATTCCTCAGCCACTTTTGGATCGTGCGGAAATTATTGAGCTTTCAGGATACATTGATCAGGAAAAAATTGAGATTGCCAGAAAGTATCTCCTGCCAAGAATACTTGAAAAAAATGGCCTCAAGAAAAATCAGGTAAAGTTTACGAAAAATGCATATTCTCTCATAGCAACAGAATATGCACGTGAGGCCGGAGTAAGAAATTACGAAAAGTGCATGGACAAGATTGCCAGAAAAATTGTCATGGAACAGGTTGAGGCTTTTGAGAAAAAGGGCTCAAAAATTTCCCAGGCAAAAATTCAGCAGAAGACATTCAGTGTTGATGTGCCGGAAGTAAGAAAATATCTTGGAAAGGCTGTGTTTGATGAAAGCCAGATTAAGACTGCAAGTGTTCCTGGAACAGCAATTGGACTTGCATGGACAAGCATGGGAGGAGATACTCTTCTTCTTGAGTCTATCAGTTTTGAGACTGAACATGCTGGCCTCCAGCTTACGGGGCAGATGGGTGATGTTATGAGGGAAAGTGCTCAAATTGCCATGAACTGGGTAAAGCAGTATGCAATTGCAAAGGGAATCAAGGATTGTGCATGGTTTGAGAAAAACTCCATTCATCTTCACATTCCAGAAGGGGCAACTCCAAAGGACGGACCAAGTGCAGGCATAACAATGGCAACTACATTTTTGAGCCTGCTTATGGGAAAGAAAATCAAGCCTAATCTTGCAATGACTGGTGAACTTAGTCTTACAGGTCAGGTTTTGCCAATTGGCGGGTTGCGGGAAAAAACTGTTGCCGCCAAGAGAAACAAGATAAAAACAATTCTTATTCCAAAGGCAAACTTAAGGGATCTTGATGAAATCCCTGAGCATGTTAAGAAGGGAATCAAATTTATTCCAGTCAGTCATGTTAATGAAGTAATCGAAAATGTGTTCTGATTGAATTAACCAGTAAAAAAATGGCCGCATATTTGTGAAATGCGGCCATTTTTTGTTTCTCTTACTTGTCTGAATCTTCAGGTTTAATGAATTTTGGATCAGAAAGGTTGAGAATTCCAGGAATGATTGTCATTGCAAGGAAGCTTGATGTAAACATAACGATTGCAACAAGGATTCCAAGGTAGCGGAGAATAATGAACTTTGAAAGACAAAGAACAAGGAATCCCAAACCTACCGCAAGGGCATTTGTAATGATTCCGTGACCGCTCTTCTTGAATGTTTCCTTTGTTACGGCAACTATGTCAGAAGACTTGCTTCTTTCTTCTTTGTATGTTGAAAGAAAGTGAATTGTGTAATCGATTCCAACACCGACTGCAACTGATGCAATGATACTTGTTATAAGGTCAAGGTTTATATGGCAGAATCCCATCATCATGTAGTTGAGAAGAATTGTGAATGCAAGTGGAACTGCACCAAGAATTCCTGCCCATCCTGATTTGAATGATATGGCGATGATTATGAATACTGAAAGCAATGAAATGAACAAGCTTGTGAGCTGGCTAGATACGATCATGTCTGTCATTGTGTATTCCATTTCACCGGAACCTGTTGCCTTGAGTGTGTATCCTTCAGGGAAATGTTCCTTTGCGTATGCTTCGGCAGCTTTGATTATGTAACCTGTGTTTGTAGTGTTGTGGTTTCTGAGCTGGCAAGTGATGCGCATTGACTTTGAGCTTGTGTTTCCGTCAGCAAATTCATCAAGGGATCCGCTGAGAAGAATGATGAGTCCGTTGATTACTTTCTTGAGGTCTTCATGTTTTTTTACGCGATACTTGTCTTCATCAAATGGAATTTCGTAGAATGCCTTTCCGTTGAAGTTGCAGTCTCTCAGTAGAATTTCAACAATGTCATCAACCTTTGCATTTTTTCCGCCTGCCTCAGAGTATGCTCTGTTGAATGCTGCAAGAAGTTCATTTGCAGTATATTCCTTCTGGAGCTTCTGTGTGTAAGCCTCATTTGGATGTGGAATTGATGTGTCAATGAATTCTTCATCCTCTGATGGAGTTGAAATATCACCGAATGCTGAAAGGTCCATGTCTCCAAAGTCAACATCGCCAAAATCCATGTCTTGAGCACTTGTTTCTGCTGGAGTTTCTTCAATTGTTTCCGGCACATAGGTTGAAGGATCATTGAAAACCTGATTGATTCTCTTTATGAATGTTGTAAGGGATACAATTTTTCCTATTTCAGGGAAGTTTTTCTTGAGGTTAGCTTCCATTCCATCTACGGCTTTTAGAATGTCTGGGTTTGAAATGTCTCCCTTTTCCGGGCCTTCTACCAGGAAGAATACGCTGTTTGTTCCTGCAAATGAATTGTCAACGTAGTCAATGTCCTGTCTGAATTCAGACTCCTTAGGGAAGTAGTTGATGAGTGCTGTATCAACCTTAAGCATCTTCAGTCCAACGATTGAAAGAATGATAATCAAAAGTGATGTGAGAGTGATTCTTGTATGGGAACCGCAGAAAAACTTGAAGATTGAATAGAGTGTGTCTCCACTTGCTTCAACTTCAGACTTGTTTCCGCGAAGGCTTGAAAGACGTTCGAGCTTTTCCTTAACTTTTTTTGTGGCACGCTTGATGATCTTAAGATCACGCTTCTTTGAGATTGTTTTTGGATCCTTGAGAAGAAGGATTGCCGGAATGAATGTTACTGAAAGGAGCAGTGACAGACCAACACCAATTGCTGTGAAAATTGAGAAAGAGTGAAGCGGCTGGAGAGGGCTTGTAATTAGAGAAATAAAACCAACTACAGTTGTAATTCCTGCAAGAAGAACTGCCTTCCATACTTCTTTGAGTCCGCACAAGAGAGCTTCTTCATGCATTTCCCTTGTGATTTCTCCGGTGAGTTTTTCTACCTCAACATAATAGTGTGTGAGCACGTGAATGCCGTATGCTGATCCAACGGCAATAAGTGCAACTGGAATGACGCTTGAAACAAGTGTGAATGTGTATCCCATAAGTCCCATGAGTCCAACAGAAATTGATGCAGACATGAGAACTGTAATGAGAGGAAGAAGTGTTCCTTCCATAGTGTGGAAGCTTAAATACAGGGAAATGAGAACAACGATTGCAACAAGGGGAATAAGTCCAATAAGGTCGCTCATCATGTAGTTCTTTGAGTTCATTGACTGAACTGGTTCACCAACAATTTTTACGATAAGGTCTTTTCCTGAAGTTTCTTTTTCAACGATTTTAGTTACCTGCTTGAGTACAAACTGCTGGCGTGCAGAATCATTCTTGGAACTGTTGGCGTTGTAGAATTCTTCCTCAGCCTTTTCGATTGCAGCCTCATCCTTTGTTTTTTTTGCTTCCTTGAGAGCCAGCTTTGCAGCCTTTATTCTTTCTTCTATGGCAATTTTTGTGGCCTTCAGGTTTGCCTTTGCCTCTGAGATTTTCTGCGGATCCTTTGATGCCTTTGCTTCATCAAGTGCCTTTTCGGCTTCCATTACCTGCATTTTTGTCTCGCCGTTTGGCTTGACTGAAATCTGCATCTGTGACCCCGTAAAATCATCATTAACGATTACCCTGTTGTACATGTCTTCCCATGACTGGATTCTCAACTTAAGGTTTTTAATTGATTCCTGACTGAGAAGTCCGTTTTCTGTGTTGAAGTCTTCTTCTGGGATGATGTTTGCAGGTGAAATTGATCCGTCAATGTTGCAAACGTAGTCAATGTTTGTTATTGATTTTACATCTTCAATATTGTCAATGAGTTCTACCTGGTCTGAAATTTTCTTGATTACGTCAAGGTATTCAGGTGTAAGGATTGTTCCGTCCTTTGCATCAATGACTACGCCGATGGAAAGCATTGAACCGAATGTTTCCTCAGTTGCATTCATGCGGTCGTATGATTCATCCTTCTGTGGGAAGAACTGCCTGAGGGAGTTGTCCATCTGAAGTCTTGTGATGAAGAACCCGAAGAATCCTGTCAAGGCAACACATGAAATAATAATTGCCCAGGGATGTCTGAAAAATTTCTTTAGAAAATTCATTTTTCTAACCTCATCATGTAGTTTTAATTAAATCACCTTGCATTATCTAAAATGTCAGGGTGGTTGTGTTTACTGAAATTATTCTCTGCCAATTAGAATTTGCATTTTACTCCAACGCTTGCATAGCTGTTGTTGAAGTATCCGTCCTTTTCTCCGGACCAGTCTGCAAACTCACTTTCATCATTCTTTGAGTGCATCAAAAGTCCGCTGATTGTAAAGCTGATGTCCTGGTTTGGGCAGAATTCAACTTTTGGCATTACAACAAGGTCACCGCGTTCGATTCCGTATACAATTGTTGCTTCCGGCTTGATCTTTCCGTTCTTCCAGCTGTCTGTGATGTTTACAACGAGTCTGTTGTTTGTGTAGCAGTCATCGCTGTCGTAATCAACATCATATGTCTTGAACACTCCGTCGATCTTGTCATTGTTTAGAATATATGTTCCTGTTTCCTGAACGTTAACATTAATGTTGCTTACAGGAAGGTCAATGTCGAATCCAAAGAGCCACTGGATGCTGTTGTTCTTTACCCATGGATCATTTCCGGATGTGTCGTCTGTAAGGTTGTAGCATGCCTCTGCGCGGAGGTTGAAGTGCCACAGTATTGTTGATGCTTCAAGTCCGAAGGTCTGCTTTTTGTCGTAATCCAGTTCTGGAAGTGCCAGCAGAGTTGATATTCCCTTGTTGAGCATGGCCTGTGTTGCAGCAAGATTTGCAAGGTTTGCGCTAGGCTGCTTGTGGTGACCGTAGTAATAGCTTGCACCAACATCAACTGATCCGAATGTTCCTGTGACTCTCAGACCTGCCTGGCTGTATTCAAGAGATTCTGTGTCCGGAAAAATCAATTCTGGATTTGAGTTGATTTCGTTTGCGTATGTCAGGTAGGAAAGATAGTTTGATGTTGCATCCATGTATTCGGCTGTGCCAAATGATGCATCTTTTTTTGCCTGGAGCATGTAAAGGTTTGTTTTTACTGCAGTTTCCGTAAGACTTCTCAATGTGTTCATTTTTCCTGGAACCCATCTTCCGCTGGATGCAAATCTGTCTGGTGTCATTCCTGGTGTTACTATAGCTTCAAGAGTAAGGTTGTTTGCAGGAAGTGCATATGTTGCCTTGAACATTGGAACTGAAATTCGTCTGTCTGAATATAATGGAACTATGAATTCTGAATAGTCGTCGGCATTGAAATTGTCTATGACGTGGAGACGGTCTCCCTTTCCCCAAATAGTTCTCATTTTTCCCGCTTCGACTGTAAGTTTGTTTTCGCAGAAATATCCGCGGACAACAGCCTCGTCAAGCAGGTCCCATTTGTTTTCTGTAAGTGAATCCTCACTTAGCTTGAGATTAACGTTTGCATCAACTGATGAGCCTGAATATGAGAAGTTGAGTCTAGCCATAGGGAATGCCTGTGTTGTCATGTCCTTAAGGCCGTCAAGATTGACTCCTGTTTTTGCGCTGTCTGTGTCAAGGTATGCGCGTCCTTCGAGGGAAACTTCTCCTCCAATTTTTACAGATGAAGCAGCTGCTGCAGGTGATGATGCGTCTCCAAATCCTCCGAAGTCTCCGAAATCATCAAAATCGTCAGCATACGAAAGGGTGCAAAGTCCCAGTGCTGCACAAATCAAAAATGCATTTCTTGTTGTTTTCATAGAATCCTCAATAAATTGGACTGCCCAAGTCATTGGCTTTTTTTGGATTCAGGCAGTCCTTAAAGTGTTTTCTTTGTTTTTTTTAAGACTATTACTTTCCTGTCTTGAGGAAGTTCTGTGTGAATACAGTCTTTGGATTGATGTTCATCTTCTGCATGAGAGCAAGTGCCTTGTTGTCTACTACCATGGCATTGATCTTAACTGTTGTTGTGTGTCCTGTTGCAACGTTCTTGTATTCGTTTTCCCAAAGAATGTCGTATCCGTCGATGTTTTTGATTGACTTAACTGTGAGAACCTTTTCAAGCTTTCCCTTCTTGTCATAGAGTTCTGTGTAAACCGGGTACATTGTTGTCTTGTCAATCCAGAGAATTCTCTTTGAATACTGGCTTGATGCAATAGGAGTGCATTCAACAACCTGGCAGTTGAATCCGTTCTTTGTTTCATCCTTAAGGTACTGATGGTTGTCATCAGATACTTCTCGTGTCTTAAGGTCACCGTAAGTTGCATCAGTTCCAAGGAATGACTTTGAGTCTTCGCTTGAGTTTACGCGGCGTGGAGAAGGATCTGTTGCGAGGCGAACGAATTTTCCGTCTTCCGGACCATTTTCAATCTGAAGGAATCGTGTTCCTGCGTATGAAGCTGGTTCAATGAAGTTCATAACAATCTTAGTGATGTCCTTGCCTTTGTCTGCCTTCTGCTGGTTTGAGCCATATTCCCATAATACACGGTGCTCGTCTACAGAGCCGTTCTTTGAAATAAGGTTCATTTCTGCCTTTGCAACTGTGTATTTAGGCTTCTTAACATCGTGAACCTTAGTCATGATTTCTGTTCCCTTTGCATCTGCAAATACTAGTGCTGCGCTCATTGCCATTACTGCTGTAAATACTGAAAGTTTTTTCATTTTTCATCCTCCATAGATGTTGGTTCCATTGTTTTATTGTTACAACCAGTCATTAGGCAAAAGGTTACCGACCGGTCGTTAACTTAAAAGGTTTAATTTCTTAAACCTAATAACTAATATAACGTTTTTTTTATAAAATTCAAGTATTTTTGAAAAAAAAGTCTAAAAGTTTAATTATTTGAACTGATTGACAAAAAAAAGCAATGAATTTATACTTTGCAGGATGTATATTTCACAGGATGAGTTGAATGAACTGCATAAGATGTTCCATGAATGCGGTCCATTTTTTATTGCCTTGGGTGAAGAAATCAGGCAGAAGATTATTCTTGATATTCTTGATGCAGGTGTTGACGGCCTGAATGTCATGACTTTAACCTCAATGAGTCACTTGTCGAGACCTGCAATTTCCCATCATCTGAAGGTTCTCAAGGATTCCGGGCTTGTCATAGCGGAAAAAAAGGGCACCCAGATTTTCTACAAGGTATCTCTTTCTGACAGTTTTCTCAATGGAATCAATCTTTTCCAGTCAACATTGGGCATAATCCAGCGTGTAGGTGAACTCAAGAAAAAGGCCGGCATGACGGACGGTGAATCTAAATAAGAAGGGGCTGTCCCAGAATAATAAAGCCTCTGTCATTCTGAACCTGATTCAGAATCTTAAGCACTATTTATAGTGTGGATGCTGAAATAAATTCAGCATGACAGGACTTATTGGACAGTCCCTTTTTTTGTTTGCCTGTTTATTTTGCTTTTTTTAGTAGAATCCTGCAAATAAGTTTGAAAATAACTGCCATCAATGTTGTGGATGCTATAACTAGAAATGCATATAAGCATCTTTCCATGGCTGTTGAATTTCCCTCTGGAAGCAGGAATTCCCATCCAAAGAGAGCAATGGCCTGCATCAGGTAAAGTTCCAGTGAATGTGATCCAAGGAATCGTGTGACGGCATTTTCGGTTTTGAATTTCATGGAAATCATGTAAATGAACAGTGCCGTACATGTGACTTCAACTGTCTGTATTGTCCATGTGATGAATTTGTCGTCTATGCCTGGCTTTCCGGAACCGAATTCCGTCCAGTAGTTTATGTTCAGGCTTCCGAGGAATTTTACCCAGATAAGGTGAGCTGCAACTGCCATTACAAGGAATGCGGCTGTCTTTATCCAGTAGATTTTTTTCAGATACCGGATGATTGCCTTTTCGTTAAATCCCAACACAAGCCCAATGAGGAAAGTTATTGTTGAATTTACCCACCATTCACCCTGGAACCACCAGCATACGGGTTTCCATGACCAGTGAACGGTGTCCCACTTGTTTGTGATCCACCAGTAGGAACCATCAATCCTGATCCACCAGAACATGTGTCCTCCAATAAGGAAAAGGGCAGCTTCAAGCAGTATGACAGCAAGAATTATTGCGTAGGATTTTGTTCTTGTCTTTGTGTTTCTGAATGCGGCAAAAAATGCAATGTACATTGTTGCCTGGACTATTACATACCAGGACTGTTCGTTTGCAAGGGTGATTCCCGTTAGTGAGAGGAGCCTTTTTGCAAGTGGAATGTCCTTGTGCATGAGAAAGTTCAGTCCAAAGTAGATTAGAGTCATGACATAGAATGGAACTGCTATTGAAAGAACTCGCTTCCTGAAGAAGGAGTCAAGATATCCGGGTTTTGATTCAAGGCTTCGTGCCAGTCCCAGTCCTGAGAGAAAGAAAAATACTCCAACAAACAGAAATCCTATGTCAACGAAGAAGGAAAGTTCTCCCGCATCACTGAAGGCTTCTTTCTGAGATATGTGATGAAGAATGACTCCGAGGGCCATGAGTCCGCGAAGTGATGTTGATGATTCCTTGTCCAGAACTTTTTCCTGGAAGGATCCTGCTGAATACCTGGCACCTATGATTGTCAATGCCACGAAGATTAAGTAAAAGATTATTGAACAGATCATTTTTCTATTCTATCACAATCTTTTTGTTATGGCATCATAAAGTTTTATTTCCATTTCCATTTTGAATTGTGATGGTATAGAATGAATTACATGAAACACAACATTATCGTAAAATTCAGTAAGGATGCGCCTTCCGTTGAAAGCATGCTCCCAAGAATCAATGAAATTTTTTCCGGAGTACTGGAAGTTGACGGAGTTGAATCTTTTTGCGTTTTCAGAAACTGCATAAATCGTGACAACCGCTATGACATAATGATTCAGATTGATATGAGCAGGGAATCTCTTGAAAACTATGATCATTGCCAGGCTCACATAATCTGGAAAGAAGAATTTTCTGCATACATTGAAAAGAAGGCTATCTTTGATTTTGAATAAGGACGGAGTTTGTATGGGTGATGATTTTTTGATGAGTCTTGATGATGCAATTTTTAACTGGCATCTTGCAAAGAATTTCGGGCCAATGGAAAGCGTTTTTAATGCGCTGAAGAATGCTGTCGTAAACAATGTGGAAGTACTTGTTCCTGTCAACGATCAGAATGAAACGGCGGGAATAGCCCTCGTGTCAAATGGAGAGGACAATTTAATTCCCTTGTTTACCAGTGAGGAAGAGATGTCACTGCACATGCCTGGTGCGGTTGCAAGGATATGCCTTTCAAAAGTGTTTGAAGGATTTCTTGCAGATGAAAAAATACATGCCGTGGCCATTAATCCCTTCGGAAATAGATTTGTTGTGACCAGAAACATTCTTTCTGCCCTGGATTCATATGAGCCCCGATCCAGAATAAATATCGTTACAGGTGGAGTTCTGGCTCCAAGATGCAAGGTGATTGTCAATGCTGCAAACGAAAGACTATTGGGCGGCGGCGGAGTTGATGGAGCCATTCATAAGGCTGCTGGACCGGATTTGCTGGAGGAGTGCAGGAAACTGAATGGTTGCAAAACTGGAGATGCAAAGATTACCGGTGCATACAACATAAAGCATGCAAAAAAAATCATTCATACGGTGGGACCGGTTTATGGTATGTTTGACAATCCTGCTGAACTGTTGTCATCATGCTACAGAAAAAGTCTTGATCTTGCCTTTGAAAATGGTCTTGATTCAATTGCCTTCCCGTGCATTTCAACCGGTGTTTACAGGTATCCGCTGGATGAAGCTGCTGAAGTTTGCCTGAAAACGGTATCTCAATGGCTTGACTGCCACAAGGAATTTGTCATGAACGTGTACATCTGCTGCTTCAATGAAAGCGAGTACGAATCATACTCACGGCTTCTGGGAAAATAAGGAGTCCTATCATATACCCTCTATCAAATACTGTTATACCCCAAAAAATTACACTAACAAAAATATGCTTTCCATAAAAATAAAAGCATGGAAAAGTCAAAATCAATGGAATATCTTTCTATAAATCTAAAGGCTTATCGATTGGATGCAAAATTAACGCAGGAAGAACTTGCAGAAAAAGTAGGGGTATCCTCTCAGGCCATCATCAACCTTGAAAACCAGCTCAACTGGATAAAGTCAGATACACTAGATAAAATAGCTGACTTTTTTAATGTAGAACCTGCATGTCTTCTCAAAGCTCTTCTTCAGTGGTAGGGGAACTTGATGAAAAGACAAAGCTGGATGCCCTAAATTCTCTGTCAGTTGATTACCTTTATTACCTGGAAAAACGTCTTTCCCATAGTTTCAAGAAATAAAAAAAATCCACCGCGATGGGTGGATTAAGAACGTCCTCTATAATTAAAAACTTGTAGACATTGCAATATGTGCATTTAATATCCAAGGTTCTTGATTGATGTACCTTATTTGAAGCATTTTTTCAAGAGCTTGAATTTCAAGAAGTAAATTATTTTTTTCATCTTCAGGAATAGTTGCATCTTTCAATTTATCGATGCATGTTGCTAATTGAGATTGCTGTAGTAAACTTTCAAAATTATCTTTCTTTTTTAAATCAATTAATGCCTCATTTGTATATATTGTAGCTGCCTTGAATGAATCCATAACGGAATAACATCCATCTCCGTCAATATCTGTTGGTTTCATCAACCAATTGAATACATAAGCCAAAAATATATTTGCAGACCATCTGACATTGCCTACTGTTATTGGTGAGCTTATACTTGAAAAAAGTCCTGTGCTTCCAATGGCAACAATACTACAGTTCTTATTCATTTCTTCAGATTTCAGTCCAAGGTGCGACGATAGTGGCATTTGGTTAAATATGCCAGCATAACATTGTCCAAGATATATAATTACTCTCTTAAAATTTGGAGTAGTCTGAAATCTATAGTACAACGAATATGGTTTTATAGGATTTGTAGTATCGAGTCCCTCAGGAGAACCATGACCTGTTATAAAAACAACAGCATTTTTATATGTATTTCCTGTCAGTAATTCATCAATCTGATCAGTTGTATAAATCTTTGCAGGTGTCTGAAGTTGCATTTTTGAGAAAACTGCTTCAATTTTGGAAGTTGATGCATGATCAATTAATACTGAAATAGATGAATAATCAATCCCCTTTGAAAGCAAACATTTTATACCAAAGGCGATATCATAAATATGCCTTTCTTCTGCTTCCTGTGACGAAGGTAAAATGAAAAACCATCTTGTATTATTGCCGATTAAGCCCATGCTACAGAAAAATTCCTCAAAGTACTTGGTTTAGGCAAATCATCAAAAGAAATCTGATTAAGCAGAATTAAATCCGAAGGCGTTATAGGGGTCTTCTGTATGATGCTCCCATCTTCTGATAGATAAAAAGACATTTGATCTGTAGACAAATAATATTTAGCAGTCGGTATGTTAGGGTATTCAATTCCATAAAGAAACCATTCACCCATATTAATGAGGTCTTTTGTTGTGGCATTTAGTTTTGTGAACTGAGTTGAATGTAAACTGATAGAATCCATAAAAAAACCCCTACGATAAATTTATACTAAAATATAACATTAAATTGCAAAAAAAACAATTGTGTGAATTTCAAAGTGTTTTATTAGTCAATATTTTAATATCCTAACTCCTTGCTCCGTTATGTTTCCACTCCAGTCTTACCCCCATCCCAAGCCAGTAGCGTGTACCGT
>SAMEA3663224__coassemble_159_pt1 | contig 58272 bp, 41 predicted proteins | sample SAMEA3663224__metabat2_low_PE_008 | metagenome-assembled genome bin SAMEA3663224 (sample SAMEA3663224) | pig gut metagenome | biome: pig gut; feature: pig-associated habitat; material: faeces | place: China | collected 2013
AGCCTTGAAGTTCTTTACTTCTGCGCTGTACTTTACCTTGAAAGGACCTACATCGTACTTTGTTGTTGTTGCGATACCGCACTTTCCAGCCTTTACGCCAGCCCATGTTTCTTCTACAGAATTTCCAAGTGGTGATACACAACCAAGACCTGTTACTACTACTCTTCTCATAATTTTATCTCCTAGTATAATTTATCTATTCAATCAGCAGCCCAAGCCGCTTAGTTCAAGGCGAACCCTTGAACATACGAGTTTTCTACGAAAACTCGCAGATCTGTTTAACAACCCATTCCCCCGTCTACTCCCAACACTTGTCCAGTTATGTATGTTGAAAGGTCGCTTCCAAGGAACAATGCTGCATTGGCAATGTCTTCTGGTTTTCCTGCTCTCTTGAGAGGAATTTTTTCTGCCATTGCTGCCTTTACTTCATCCTTAAGAACATTTGTCATGTCTGTTTCGATGAATCCAGGTGCAATTGCATTTACACGAACACCACGTGCACCAACTTCTGCTGCAAGTGACTTGCTGTAAGCAATGAGTCCACCCTTTGATGCAGAGTAGTTAACCTGCCCGCCGTTTCCGTGAATACCAACAATAGAAGACATGTTGATGATTGAACCAGTTCTCTTTCTGATCATGTCGTTTGAAACAACCTGGCTGATAAGGAATGCTGATGTAAGGTTGATGCGGATAACATCGTCCCAGTCTTCCTTCTTCATTCTGAATGAAAGGCCGTCCCGTGTGATTCCTGCATTGTTTACAAGAACATCGAATCCGCCTGCTTCTGCAAGGGCTGCCTTTACAACTTCAGTTACCTGTTCTGCGTTTCCAACATCTGCATAGATTTCATGGAATGCAACTCCGTTTTCCTTTGCAAGTGTCTCAAGAGCATCCTTGTTAGCAGATGGCTTTGAACAAAGTCCCCATACTTCGCATCCGTTCTTAAGATAAACTTCTACAATAGCCTTTCCGATTCCGCGTGAAGAACCTGTGATAAGGGCTTTTTTTCCTTTAAGCATAAACATAACCTCTAATCGCTTTTATAATTCAAACAATTCCAAAAACTAAAGAGCGCTAAGGCCTTCAGCTGTGTTTACCGGAACTGCAGCAAGAGTTGCCCCGAATTCTGTCTGACCCCAGAGACCTGAAAGAACCTTTCCCGGGCCAACCTCAAGAACTGACCATTCATCTCCAGCCTTTATAACATCTGCAAGACAAGCTTCTTCATCTGTCCAGAGAACTGGATGTGTAAGGTGAAGAACAGCAGCCTTCTTTGCCTGGTCTCCGTCAATAACCTTTCCGCCAGTTACATTTGAGAAAAGATTGATTTTTGGATCGTTGAACTTAACATCTGAAAGGAATTTTTCGAATTCAACTGCAGCATCCTGCATGAGTGGTGAGTGGAATGGACCTGCAACCTTGAGGCGAACTGCACGGCGGGCACCAGCTTCAGCAGCCTTTTTTTCAACTTCTGCAAGTGCATCGAATGTACCTGAAACTACAGTCTGCTTAAGGCTATTCATGTTTGCGGCATAAGCATCTTCGATTGGTTCTACGAGAGCCTTTACCTGATCTGGTGTAAGTCCAAGAACAGCTGTCATTCCAGGTGCATGACCTTCATTTCTGGCAGCAATTTCTTCGCAAACCTTCTGCATGATAATTCCACGCTGGCGAACAACCTTGATTACATCTTCAAATGAAAGAACGCCGGCTGCATAAAGAGCTGGGAATTCACCAAGAGAAAATCCCATTGCAGAAGAAGGCTCGATTCCCTTTTCCCTGAGTGCTGCCATTGTAGCCAATGAAGCTGCTGTGATTGCAATCTGACTGTTGTCACTTCTTGCCAAATCTTCTGGAGTTGATTCCCACAAGAGCTTTGCCATATCAAGGCCTGTAATTGACGAAATATCATCAATCACCTTTTTTGCTGCAGCGAAACTTTCTGCAATATTCTTAACCATTCCAGGAGCCTGTGCGCCCTGACCAGGAAACAAAAATGCATACTTCTTTGACATAATTACCTCACTTGAAAATATCTTATCCCATAAAATACGAATGGTCTAGATTGATTTTTATTATGACAAAAACGAAAAAAATGTCAAGTATAACACCAATTATAACCCAATCATGAACCGATGCTTTAATAGTTACGGTGGTGTGCTGAATCATTTTCTTCCTTACGTTCATGCTATTTCCTGCGGTCCGATATATGTGCAACGGTTTGTTCGGCAACACTTTCTGCGGACATAGACCTTAAACTTAGAGGCATTAATAATCTGACTTTTGCCTTTTACTCTGCTTCCGCAAGAGATTTTGCCATTGCTATTAAGGCGTTTCTTCTAGATTCTGAAATTGATTCACAGTATTCAATCAATTTGCTGTATTTTCTGTATAAGGTCATCTGCTGTTTTTCATCCTGATCATAGTCGCTTTTTTTTCCATTACCAGGATTAATCGGTTCATCAAGAAATAAACTAACGGGAATGTTTAAAAATAAACAGGCTTTTAGACCTTCTACAAGTTTTGGTTCACTATCACGTTGTATTGCTCTATCCAATGTCTGACTTTGAATTCCAATGTTGTAGGCTAACTCTTTTCTGGATATACCCTTAAACTTCAAATAGTCATCTACCTTCTTCCAAAATCCCATGCATTAACAATAAAAACAATTGTTACTTTTTTCTTGATTTTAATAACACTTGTTATTATTATTTCGCAAATAACATTTTTTATCTCCATGCAAAAAAATAACATTTTTACCACAGGAGAAATCAAGATGAAAAAATTCTTTTATTGAACATTATTCTTGCGTTGGGGATATTGTCTGGCTGTAACAATGAAAAAGAAAACTATGATCCAGGCGATTGTCATGACAACATAATAAAGTTTAATATGGAACCAAACAAAAAGGCCCTCATAATGGGAGATTCGATTACTGATGACAGAGTATACGAAAAAGCCTGGCCCAAATGGTTCGCGGAGAAAACAGGAATAGAAGTTACAAACGTGGCCGTATCAGGTTCTGTTTACGATTTATATAGAGACAATGTAGATACCCTGAATCTTGATGATTATGATTACTTTTTTTTAATGGGCGGAACAAACAACATTCATGCGGGAATTCCTCTGAGCAAAAGTATTTCTGACTTGGAATATGTATGCGAAAAACTCAAAGGAAAAAAAGTTGTACTTATAAGTCCTTTTGCATGGAACAGTACTGTCCTGATGGCTGCTGAAGATGCGATTGCATTCAGAAAGAGAATTTACGAAAATGCCATAAAATATAATTTCACATTCATAAATGCAAGCAAGTTCGTTTATGAGAGACAGGATTCAATTCATCCAACAGAACTGGGCTGCAAAAACATCAGTGACGAAATGATGAAAGCCCTGAATTTAAAATAGGCTGCGTTCCACCCTCTGAAAACAAATTCATTTCATGATCAGTTCTACTGGTTATTCCTGGCATTTTTTTGGAGGCAGAGGGTGGGCAAATTAAAAAGCCCCCTTCGGTAAAAGGGAGCTTCCAGTCTTTGCAATCAAAACAACTATTATATATCTATTCTGTCAGAATCTTGATTACTTCTGCCTTATCCTGTGTACTGAGGATCTGGGCACGCTTATCTGCTGACTTGAAGAGAAGGCTTACTTCAGCAAGGAACTGAAGGTGTGGGCCTGTCTTGTTCACAGGAGAAAGTGTCATAATGAAAATACGACATGGTTCCTGATCAAGGCTATCAAAGTCAACGGCATTATCAGAAACACCAATACAAGCTACAAGGTCAGACACACTGTCTGTCTTTCCGTGTGGAATTGCAATTCCGTGCTTCATACCAGTAGACATCTTGCGTTCGCGATCAAGAACACATTCTTTTGCAGCAGTTTTATCCGTTACCTTACCGGCTTTCACGAGAATCTCAAGCAATTCGTCAATAATTTCTTCTTTTGTAGTTCCTTTCAGATGAAGGTCTACAGTCTCAGGTGTTAAAACAGTTCTTAAGTCCATACCAACATATTATGTTCACCGTGCCGATTTGTCAAGATAAAAACCATTACCTGAAAGAATGAAAACAGGTGCAAATTTTGCCTTTCTAAGTGCATTTTTTTCCATAACTTGAATCAAGGAATAACCTTTTTGATACAATTCAGATGAAAAGTATATGGAAAGAGAGAAAACTCATGACAGGAATTTTCTTGATTCACTGGACATATACGTGGCCTTCATAAACAACATATATGGTTGGAATCATCTGCACACCAATGAAAATGTGCATTTGATTTTTGATGAGCAAAAACGCAGAATGTTCAAAAACTGCTATCCTACAGACTGGACATTCTGCTTTCTCTAATTTTTTTGGAGATATATTTAAAAATAATTTAAAAAAATTGATTCTATTTAAAAAAAACGAAATTAGCCCAAGAATCCAAAAACAACAAAATCCTTCGGTCACCTGGGAGAGCCTTTCAGGTGGCCATTTTTTTGCATGATCAAGCAATTAAACAAAGAGATTCCCGTTTTGAGAACAGGAAAGTTTTTTTCAACTGCCGTGAGCCTGTCAAGTTTTTCATGAACCGTGGATTAACTTTCTTTCAGTTATTTTTTTCCAGGCAAAAACCATGACCAGGCAAATCAAAAATGATGAGAGCACGCGCAATGGTACGGCAAAAACAGGATTAATGATTACTGCGGTAAATCCAACATGCTCAAACAGCTGAATGGTAAAATCATGAAGAAGATAGATTCCGAAAGTGCATCTGGCAATTGAGCTTATTGTTCCCGAGTTTTTTTCACTCATTTCACGAGAACCAAACAGCTTTTTTACAAAATAGAACACAAAAAAAGCCTCTATCATCACATTCGGGCAATGATAGCCAAAGAACATTTCCTTTAATTCACCAGTGAATATGCAGAATGCACTTTGGGCTGCAATGGTAAACACAAATGACAGAATGCCAAGAACAAAGAGAATTTTTTCGTTCCGTCTTGAAAGCTCATATTTTGAAAAATAATGCCCTGCAATAAGATATCCGCCGTATCCAAAACCGGTAAAATGGGTCAGGTAGATTTTAAGATGCTCGTTAAATGAAACAAGAAGGGAACTGGCCATCTGCAGAACTGACGAAAAGATGAAGAACAGAACGAGAAAATACTCCAGGTCCTTTTTTGAGGCATTTCTGACCAGAATCCTGAACAGAGGAACAAGCATGTACAATCCCATAATCATGTACAGATACCACAAGTGATACCATCCGTTGTCAAAAATCAACATTGCAGGCATTCTTGCCACAAGGTATGCAATTCTCTTTGGCGGCAGGTTATCATTGATGATGGAATCAACCAGCCCCGGAATTCTGTAGAGCAGACCAAACACAAGAATAGACAGTGCTATGCGGGGAATGTATTTTTTCCAGATGAGTCTTGCATCAATATTCTTTTCAGGATCAAGAAAGAAAATTCCTGAAATCATGACAAACACAGGAACGCACCATCTTGAAATTGAACCATAAAAATTCAACACCTGCCATTCAAAGCTTCGCGGTGACAAATCATTCCATAAAATGCCGATGGTATGTATGGCTATTACAGCAAGAGTGCTCACAATTCTCAAAACATCCGGATAAATTTTTCGCTGTGAATTTTCCACCTGGATTACTCCTAAAAAAAAATCTGACAACTAGTATAAATCAAATAAAAAGGAATAGGAATACGAAATAAACCACATATTCAGATTCAACTTCAGGAGATTCCATTGAGTTTTTGCAGGGCACTCTATATAATCTGAACATGGACTCAATTCAGAAATTTGAATCAGACATAGCAAAAACAAAAAAACATGAGCGCGCCGCCGGTTCAGCCTACGACGGAGAAAAAACCTGCCGAAAGATATGCCAGCTGTTTGAACGAAACAATCCGGACTGCCAGGCACTTGCAGTATCATGGGCAAACTACTGGATGGAAAAATACATTCTTCCCTCACAGGAATTGAATGAGGAGCCCACAGAAAAAAACACTGCAATCATAGTTGCAATGCAGGCTCTCATGGACAACGAGGTTTCACTTACAGATGCTCTCTCCCAGGAAGACTGGAAGGAACTGTGCTCGCTGACAAACTACGAGTCTGAGGAAATGGACATGGACAAGCTCAACGATCTGATGATAATTTTTGTTGATAAAAATGCCCTGTAAATATGAAAACTGAAGAACTCTACAAATCATGCACACAATGCCCGCGAAACTGCCATGTTGACAGAACACAATCAACAGGATTTTGCGGTGAGACTTCCACTGTGAGAATCGCCATAGCATGCCTTCACTTTGGAGAAGAGCCGGTCCTTACCGTTGAAAATGGATCAGGAACAATATTTCTGTCTGGATGCACCCTGAGATGCTCGTTCTGCCAGAACTACCAGATCAGCCAGCAGGGAATGGGAAAACATATTGATGTGGATGAATTTGCACGGATCTGCCTTGAGCTTGAAAAAAACGGAGCCGAAAACATCAACATAGTTACAGGAAGCCACCACATACCAAAGATTGCTGAGGGACTAAAGGCTGCCAAAGAAATGGGACTGTCCATTCCGGTTGCATGGAATTCCAGCGCATACGAAAGCATTGAATCCCTTGAACTTCTGAAAGGACTTGTCGATATATGGCTTCCAGACTTCAAGACAATGAATCCCATAATGAGCAGGGAACTATTCCAGGCTGAAGACTATCCGCAGGTTGCAAAAAAAGCAATCAGATGGATGATGGAAAATTCCCCCCTTAAGCTTACGGAAAAAAACGGCAGGGAAAAAATTCTTTCGGGAGTAATTATCAGGCACCTGGTTCTTCCGGGACGAATAGACGACAGCCTTATGGCACTGGAATGGCTCAAGAAACACGCTGACTCAAGGGCAATAATTTCACTTATGTCACAATACACACCCGTGCCATTCAAGGGAAGCGAGAAAGAACTGAACTGGAGAAAGAAAAGCCTCTGTGCATTCCAGAACAGGCTCATGTCCAGTGACGAAGACCGCCAGATAAGGGATCTCATAGACAACTATTCATTTGAATATCTTTTCTACCAGGATCTAAGTGATGACACTAGCTGGCTTCCGGACTTTTCACGGCGCCAGACTTTTTCCAATGCCCTTTCGAAAACAATCTGGCACCATTCTGACTAGATTTTTTTTCCCGGATTAATTTGTAACATTTTTCACTTTCAAGAACTCTCTGTCACATATTTTTTGCATTATCAAAATTACCGTGTTATAATTTTCTACTATAAATACACTAAATTCATTTTGGGCATTGGCTTTATTTTCAGAACATGATGCCTGAAAAAAAATATTTTCGAGGTAATTAAATGCAAAGACACACAGGCGCAGTAGTTCCACTTTCAGCTTTGTACACTAAGGATTGTCCTCTTTGCGGAGACTTTCCAGCATTAAAGGATTTTGCAGATTTCTGTGAAATGGCAGGAATCACTCTGATTCAGCTTTTGCCGGTAAATGATTCCGGAACACAGTCATCACCTTACTCAGGTCTTTCAGCTTTTGCCCTTCATCCAATGTATATAAGAATAAGTGCACTTCCTGAATTTGAAGAAGCCCTGAAAAATGACAAGGCATTTGCATCTGCATATAAGTCATTCACAAAAGAAAGCAAGTATTCAAGAAGATTCAGCTACAACGATGTGGTAGAAAAGAAATACAAGATTCTCCACCTCATGTACAACTACATTGAAAAAGTTGCATCGGGAAAAGTTAAGACATCAAACAAGATTGATGAGAATGCAAAGAAAAAAGTTTCCCCTGTTGAAAAGGTTCCTTCCCTTCTCATCAAGTATGCCAAGACAAATCCGTGGGTAACTGAATATGCAGTTTTCAAAAACCTCAAAGACATAAACAACCAGGCTTCATGGAAACAGTGGGACGAAATGTTTTGCAAAATGACACGTGACCAGATAGCACTCAGATGGCAGAACAAGGCTCTAAGATCAAGCCATAATTTCTACGTCTGGCTCCAGCTCAGGGCAGAGGAACAGTTTGAGCAAAGTGCAGAATATCTTAGAAAAAAGGGAATCGTGCTCAAGGGAGACATTCCAATTCTCATGAATGAAGACAGTGTGGACTGCTGGACATACCCGGAATACTTCAGGCAGGAATGGAGGGCAGGATCTCCTCCAGACGGAGAAAACCCTCTCGGACAGAACTGGGGATTTCCTACATACGACTGGGACAAACTTGCAGAAGACGATTACAAGTGGTGGAAAGACAGAGTCAAGACAAGCGCAAAATTCTATGACGCATTCAGAATCGACCATGTTCTTGGCTTTTTCAGAATCTGGGCTTCAAAGGAGTCAGAAACAACTGCATACCTTGGACACACTATTCCATTCTGCACATTCTCAAGAAAGACACTCAATGAAACAGGTTTCACCGACGACAGGATTAAATGGCTCTCACAGCCACACATTCCGACAAGTCTCATTGAAAACATTACCTGGAACCATGATGAGGCAACATCATTTCTCCAGTCAGTTTGTGACAGGATTAACAATGAAGAATTGTGGACATTCAAAAAAGAAATAGACAGTGACTCAAAAATCTACGGGGCAAAATTCTGTGATGATGAAGGAAAGAACCAGGCAGTAAGAAATGCACTGGCAGTAAAATGGAGAGACAGAAGCCTCATTGAAATTGAGAAGAACAAATTCATCAAGGTTTACGCATATCAGAATTCAACTGCATGGACCACATTAAGCAGCGAGGAAAGGGAAAAACTCTCAAAGATTTTCTCAGACAATGACGAGAAAGAAAACAAGCTTTGGAAAAAACAGTCACTTGCAAATCTGGACGCAATCGTCAATGCAACAGACATGATTGCCTGTGCAGAAGATCTGGGAGCAAATCTTCCATGCCTTCACGAAGTTCTGGACAAGCTGGACATTCTTTCGCTTAAGGTTATCAGATGGTGCAGATGCTGGGAAAAGGAATCGCAGCCCTTCATTCCATTGAAGGATTACCCGGAAAAAAGCGTAGCGACAACATCAGTTCATGACAGTTCAACACTCAGACAATGGTGGAATCAGGAAAAATACAGCGTGCAGAAATTCCTTGAACTTCAGGAAGACGCAGGCAAGCCAGAATCAAATTCAGCATTCACTCCGGAAATAGCAGAATATGTCCTGAACAAATCAGCTGAATGTAACAGTGCCCTGTTCATCAATCCACTGCAGGACTATCTGTATCTGGACCATGCTCTGTATCTTGAGAACGAAAATGATGAGAGAATCAATGTTCCGGGAAGCGTAAATGACTTCAACTGGACTTACAGGATTCCTGTCAGCGTGGAGGATTTGTGCAAGAACACAGCCCTCATTGAAAAAATAAAGGCAGTTGCCGCAAAGCATAATGGCACCTGTGAACAATAACCTAAAAACAACCTGGTGTTCCTGGAGCCGGTGAAAAAAAATACGGTTCTGGAATCACAATTACCGGGAATACCGGAATTAACAGACGAAATTACATTGCATACTTAAGGAGGCATACCATGACTATTTCCACAAATGAATTCCACATCAGCAAAACTGTCCGTGACCTGTGTGAATTCGAAGACAGGATTTACGCATCAACAGGAAATGCAATTTTCCAGGACTTGATGGCACTTCATAAATTCCAGACAAAGCTGAACCAGTTATTTGAAAACAGGGGCCAGAACGACAGAAAAATTTCTGCGGCAAACCTGAATGCCATGGGACTTATTGACGAAATCTTCCACTACGTCTGCATGCTTTTCAGAAAAGACAGGGCACCGAATTCATTCAAGAATCTTCTGGCAGACCTTGATTCCAGCTTCACAAAGGAAAAGGTTGATGAGCTTCTCATGGATTTTATGGAAGAATTTCCTCCTGTTGCAGTATACAAGAATGAAATGACAAAGGAAGAATACCTTTCAAAAACATGCTGGGACGAGGGAACAAAGACAGAAAGAACTAACAGGGAACAGACACTGGAAGAACTCATTCTTCTTCACCTTGCAAATGAAAACCCGGCATTTCATCCTTTTGCGGTTTTGTTTGATGATGAAAAGCTTAAGACAAATCCGGTTTACACAAAATCATGGATTCAGATCAAGGCATTCTTTGAAACCCAACCGGTATTCGGGCCAAAGAACAACACACTGATCAACATGCTGAAAGAACCTGTAATTGCCTCTCCTACCTCACTCAAGGGACAACTTGATTACATCAGGACATACTGGGCTACACTTCTTGGTGAATGGATTCGAAGACTTCTTGAAGGAATTGATTCAATCAGCGAAGAAGAAAAGGCTGCATGGCATCCCACAAATGGCGGTGAAGTTTCAATGGATGCATACAATTTTGATGACAATGAGCTCATGCGTGAATACGAGAGATTCTCTCCTGACCGCGAATGGATGCCAAAAGTTATTCTCATGGCAAAAACAGTTCTGGTATGGCTTTACCAGCTTTCAAAAAAATACAACAGGGAAATAACAAGACTTGACCAGATTCCAGATGAGGAACTTGATGCACTGAAGGATGCAGGTTTCACAGGTCTCTGGCTCATTGGACTTTGGGAACGAAGCTATGCATCAAAGAGAATCAAACAGATTAACGGAAACCCGGAAGCTGCATCATCAGCATACTCACTTTTGAACTACGAAATTGCAGGAAATCTTGGAGGATGGAGTGCACTTGAAAACTTAAGATGGAGATGCTGGCAGAGAGGAATCAGACTTGCATCTGACATGGTTCCAAACCACACGGGAATGGACGGAAACTGGGTTACTGAACATCCGGATTATTTCATTACAACAAAGGAATGTCCAAGTCCAAGCTATACTTTCAACGGAGAAAATCTGAGCCATGATGGACGAGTCAGCATTTTCCTTGAAGACCATTACTATTCTAAGAACGACTGCGCAGTTTGTTTCAAGAGAGTTGACAACCAGACAGGTGACGTTACATACATCTATCACGGCAACGACGGAACTGGAATGCCATGGAATGATACAGCACAGATCGACTACCTGAACCCGGTTGCAAGGGAAGCCGTAATGCAGCAGATTCTCAAGGTAGCACGAAATTTCCCAATCATCAGATTTGACGCAGCCATGGTTCTTGCAAAAAAACATATCAGAAGACTCTGGTATCCTCAGCCTGGACATGGAGGAGACATTTACTCAAGAAGCCGTTATGCCCTTACAACAGATGAATTTGAAGCAAGGATTCCAAATGAATTCTGGAGAGAAGTTGTTGACCGATGTGCACAGGAAATTCCAGACACACTTTTGCTTGCTGAAGCATTCTGGATGATGGAAGGATACTTCACTCGCACACTGGGAATGCACCGTGTTTACAATTCAGCATTCATGAACATGCTCAAGAAAGAGGAAAACCAGAAATACAGGGACACTGTAAAAAACACAATCAAATTTGACCCTCAGATTCTCAAGCGCTATGTAAACTTCATGAACAATCCGGATGAAGAAACTGCAGTTGCACAATTCGGAAAGGGAGACAAATACTTTGGAGTCTGCACTCTCATGGTTACAATGCCAGGTCTTCCTATGTTTGGACACGGTCAGCTTGAAGGCTTTGAAGAAAAATACGGAATGGAATATACACGCGCATACAAGGATGAACAGGTTGACGAAGGACTCATGAACGGCCACCGCCACTTGATTTTCCCGCTCATGCACAAGAGATACCTTTTTGCCCAGGTTGAAAATTTCCTTTTCTATGATGTATGGAACAATGGCAGCGTTAACGAAAACATCTTTGCATATTCTAACCTGGTTGGAGACGAAGGAACTGTTGTTTTCTACAACAACAAGTACGAACAGGCCCAGGGATGGATCAAGCAGTCCTGTGAATATGCCGTGAAGACTGGAAGCGGTGAAGATGACAAAATAATGATGACAAGAAGCCTTGGAGAAGGACTTAATCTTTCCTACGGATTCAATCACTATGTTGTTTTAAGAGAGCACAAGTCCGGACTATGGTACCTGAGAAAAAGCGATGAACTTTTGAACAACGGAATGTTTGTCATGCTCAATGGTTTTGAAAGCCAGGTTTACACAGATGTAAGACAAGTTGAAGACACAGCCGAAGGAAAGTACGCAAAACTCTATGAGCTTCTCAAGGGGAAAGGATGCGAAGATCTTGAAATTGCATGGCAGGAATACCACTACAAGGAACTTTATGCAGCCCTATCAAAATTCATTTCACCGGAATTCACTGAAGGAATTCATGAGTTGTTTGCAGAAAAGGAAAATGAATTTGCAAAGACAGAGAAAAAGCTCACTGCAAAAGCATTGCTAAAATCAATCTCAAAACATGCCATGGAATACTACAAGGTTGAAGATGAATTCCTTGCTGCTGAAGAAAAACTTGAGAGTGACACAAAGAAAAAGAAGACAAAACCTGTGACTGCAAAAAAGAGGTTTGATGACTTCTCAAAGAAGGTTGAATATCTTGCTGACCTATTTGCATCTGAACTCAAGTCTAAGAAAAAAACTGTAAGCGCAGAGAAGAAAATATTTGAATTCCTCAAAGAAAATGAACTTAGCGCAGAAATGCTTATCTGCAGTGCATCCATTACTCACAAGTTTGCAATGAAGTGGGGACTCAACAGAAAGTTTACGGAAATAATCAGGAGTAACGCATACTCTTCTTCAGCAAAGATTTCTGTCTGGGAAATGAGAGAAACACTTGCAAAGATCCTGGTTCTAAAGGAACTTGAAAAACTTTCCCTTACAAAACCAAAAGACGACGCGTTAGAAATTACCAGTCTTCTTGTTGACTCAAAGGCACAAGGTCTTCTTTCCGGAGCCAATGAATTCGATGGTATCAAATGGTTCAATAAGGAAAAGATTGAAAAGTCACTTGAACTCACACTTGCAATTCTTTCTATGAGTAATCAAAACGCAAAGGATATTCAGAAGGTAATTTCAATTGTGGTAGACTCAATTGCTTCAAGCGATTACAAATGTGAAAAACTGCTTGAGTCACTAAAACCTAAGACAGCAAAAAAAGCCGCAAAGAAGACTTCTGCTAAGGCAACCGCAACAAAGGCCAAGGCTGAGCCTAAGAAAGCTTCTGCTACCAAGGCCACTGCAACAAAGAGCAAGGCTGAGACTAAGAAGACTTCCGCCAAGGCAACTGCAACAAAGACCAAGGCTGAGCCTAAGAAGACTTCCGCTAAGGCAACTGCAACAAAGACCAAGGCTGAGACTAAGAAGGCTTCTGCTACTAAGGCAACTGCAACAAAGAGCAAGGCTGAGACTAAGAAGGCTTCTGTTACCAAGGCTAGTGCAACAAAGACCAAGGCTGAGCCTAAGAAGGCTTCTGCTACCAAGGCTACTGCAACAAAGACCAAGGCTGAAACTAAGAAGACTTCCGCCAAGGCCACTGCAACAAAGATTAAGGCCGAGCCTAAGAAGGCTTCTGCTAAGGCAACTGCAACAAAGACCAAGGCTGAGCCTAAGAAGGCTTCTGCTACCAAGGCAACTGCAACAAAGGGTAAGACAAAAAAATAGTTTTTTGATTATTGCCTGAAAGTGGTGTCCAAAAAATAAACTTTATTTTTTGGACACCTTACTTTTTTTTAACTAAAGGCTATTTAATATGCTTTCAAGACCCTGAATATCATCTTTATTCAAGGCAGGCCTGTCCAGGGAAACTGGAGTAAAGGCATATTTAACGTTATCAGTCATTACAGGACTTTCACCAAGATTGTGAGCGACAAACTGAGAATCAAGACATGGACTGTTTCTTGCAACCAATACAACAACTCCGTCTCCACCACCAGTTATATCTGATCTGATTTTCGAAGCAGCGTATGCACGGCAGGTTTCATTGTCAGCATAAATTCCGTATTTCTTGAAAAGCTCCTTGCATGCATCATCAGCATCTTTATCTGAAACTTTTGCAGGAAAAACAAAACTTTTCAAAACAAGAGAATTGGCCTTGAAAATCTGTTCAAGACGTTCAATGTTTGATGGATCTGCAGGATCAATTGAAGTACGCTTTTCAATAGGAATGATACTATCCAAAACCATACACTTACCTTTCAAGTCAAGAGTAAGATTAGGTGTAGAAGGAACGATAAATCCATTAACCGGCAGAGACAGAAGCCATCCATACAGACCAGAAACCAGATTACCATAATTTCCGGCAGAAAAAGAATAGAAGATTTCACCGTCTGTAAGATGCTTCAACCTAGAAAAAGCAAATGTATAGAAAAATGCCTGTGGTAACAGTCGTCCAATATTAGCTGTATTAGCAACGGTAATATTTCTCTTTGAAACCAGATCCTTGTTTTCAAAAATTTTTCTAATCAGATTGTGACAATCCTCTTCATTACCATCAACTTCAATTGGATATATATTTCCCCCATTCCAGACAAAATCGCTTTCATCCATTCCACGGAATTTACCCTTAGGAGCAAGAAGAACAGACTTGAGAAGCTTCTTGTCATTCATGGCTTTAGACATACAGGCTCCCAGTTCACCCTGAGTTGCACCAAGTAAAATTGCCTTTCCGCCGTCAAGCTGGAGAATTGTTTCCAAAGCACTAGTCAAATATGAAACACCAAAATCCTTAAAAGTACCTGAGGCTCCATGATACAGTTCAAGTATAAACAGGTTATCATCCAGCTTCTTGAAAACAGGATCATTTGGAAAAGCGTGAGTTGCAATAGTCTCACAAATAATCGGACTAAATTCATCATTGATCATAGCAGATGTAAGGCAACCTGCAAGTGACGCAAAAGATGTCTTTTCATTTGCATACAGAATCCATTTTCTAAGGTCCAGAGATTCTGCAGGAACATAAAGTCCACCATCCTGTGGAATAGAATTTTGAATAGCTTTTTTAAATCCGACAACGTTGTTTGAATTACGTGTACTAAAAAATTTCATTAAATCCCCTCAATATTATATATATAAAAATAACAGTTTTTATGACTATTTTTCAAGGGTTATAAAAAAATACCACTTCCAGAAAAATATTCTAAAAGTGGCATTAATAAAACGAATAAATTTATGTATTACTTGATTGTCCAGACTTTTCCTGAACTTCTTCCAAACACTTCAGGTTCATACATACATTCAGCCTGAACTGATGGAGTCTGGAATGTTCCCTTGCGCACAGCCCGGAAAATGAATTCAACCTTTCTCATGCCAGTCTCAAAATTATTCCAGAAATACTGAACTTCATTGTCATAAATTTTCTGGTTTGAAAGAGAATACATATATGAATAATAGTCGTCATCATCATCTTCATCAGACTTTGAACCATATTTGTCCAGATCCTGTGTAGTTGCAAAAGCAGCATTCATAACCTGAGCACCACTTGGAAGTGGAACCCTGAGAGCAAGGAATTCACGTGAGTGTGTTGAAGAAACAAAGACTTCCTGCCTGTAAATATTTCCGGCAACAAGATTGTCTTCAGTTACACGCTCATTTGTCTGTGCATCATAAATCATTGTATAAACACAGATTCCCTCGTCACGCGAATTTTGTTCTGTTACAGGAATGGGATACTTCATTGTAGTTGATGCATAAAGAACTCCATCCCCCTTCTTTGTGATATCAAATGAAACTTCAGTATCCTTTTTGATAGTAGAAACTGGAGTCTCAGCAAATGATTTGGAAACCGTTACAGCATCAGCCGCAAGCCCCTTGAAAGTTCCACTGGCAAGATTTTTTCCATCAATAAGAACTTCTGCAGTAAAATCAGTATTCTTCAAATCATTCTTTCTGATGAACAAATCCATTGCAATAAGAACACGTGCAGTTGAAACAGTGCTTGACCAGTATCCGCCCCTGCTCTTTCTAAGAGAGAGAATCTTATAAACCAGATGACTGTTGTATGTATCAGCTGGATCAATCATTTCAAAAAGCATCAAGGCCAGTGAATAGTCATCTGAACTATTGTGATACCATGAATATTTTTCCTCGCAGGTAAAATCAACGCTGCGTGTAGTCAAAGCCATCATTGTCTTGATAATTTTTGCACATTCCGCAGCCTTATCCATGTGACCACAATTTGCATAGGTCAATCCAGTGTAAAGTTTTGCAGTCAAAGAAGCGTTTGTATCAGCCATCACTGAATCAAGATCGGAAACAGGAACAGCTTCTCCCAATCTGGAAAGAACATAATATCCATAGGCAGTCATGGAATCAATTTTTCCAGCGGAGTTTTTATAACTGTTAACTTCCTTTGAAATATAAGAAGCAAGTGACCCAACATTTATATCTGAGTTTGAATAAATTTTCTTTTCCCTTGCAATGGCAATTATTTCTGCGATGCGGCACGAAACATAGAAACTGTCATAAGTTGACCCAGGCCAATATGGGAATCCGCCAGATGAAAGCTGATACTTTGCCCAGGAATCCATTTCACGCCTGATAACTTTCTTAGGATTCTTCACACGAGATTCAAGATCGAGAATCTTGATATATTCACCAAATGCAACCAGCGGAAGAATACGAGAAGACCTTTGCTCAAGACATCCGTATGGATAGTTAAAGACATAGGAAACAGAATCCTTCAATGCACCAAGACGTGTTGCATCAAGAACAACTGTAAGATTTCCCATGGAATCATTTACAGTTGATGGAATCTTGATTTTGTTTTTCGACTTTCCGTTATCACGAATTTCTTCTACAGTTGATACTGTTTCAAAAACATAAGGTCTTTCAATTTCAAGAGTTCCATAAAGTCTTTCCTTTACCGGATCAGAAGAAACTGTATATTCAAGTGAAATCCATCCTTCATTTTTGGCCTCAATCTCAAACATGAGTGTTCTGGTTGAATTTGCCGGAACGCTGACTGTCTGCTTTGAGCTGCCCTTAACCAAAGCTTTTCCAGGAAGACGAACAAGGTCATCTTCAGCGGCCTTATATCCGGCTTTTTCTGCTCCTTCAAAAAGAGAAAGAGAAACCGTTACACTCTGAGACACATCAGTCATGTTTGTTATGACAACACCAGCTTCACTGACATCATTAATTCTAAGTTTTCCTGGCGTAACCTCACGGACAGAAACAGGATTTGTAACCTTGATCTTATCCTCGTTAAGTGAGAAGAAGCTGTCCTTAACACCAACAGCAGTTACACGATATTCAGTAAGTGAATCCGGGAGCTTAAACTTAACCTTTGCCTTACCATTTGAATCGGTAACAACAGCCGGAACAAAAACAGCAGTAGGATCAAAATTTCTTCGTGAGCTTCCCTTGTCATCAGAACCATCTTCCCGTGCAGCCATTGACTTTAACTGCGATGATTCATTAAGCATGTCACCGCCAAAATTATCACGAATTTCGTATGTAACCGGATCAATGAGAAGGGATCTTGAATCACCACCACAAACTCTGTCGCAGAATAAATAATCATTGTAGAAGTATTCAACCGGGTCTGGAACATGATAGTCGATTAAATCGATTACGCCGCGATCAACAGCCATGAGGGTGATTTCACTTCCGGCATAAGGCTTTCCATTTTTTGTAACAGTAAGCTCAAGTTCAGCTTCCTCGCCAGGCCTATAATTTTCTTTTGAAGACTTGATTGCAATGTCAAAGGCTTTTTCTTTCTTGTCAACAAAAAGCTGAACATAACCAAAGATTCCCTTAGGCTTATCAAGGTCTGTTTCTGCAAATGACTCTACAGGTTTTCCAGTTCTCACAGTATAAGAAGAAACTGTAACAAAAACCTGAGGACAATAATCAGCTGTAATCTTGACCGGAATCTGTGTTGCAGATGAATCAAGTTCAAGAACATAGGAATCAAATATCTTTTCACGCTCAATGGTAACAAGATAACGTCCCTTAGGAAGAGGAGAGTTCAACAAAATATTTGCTGTCTCACCATTCTTGTAAATTTTTTTGTCTGCAGTCAGCTTAATTTCCTCGGAATTATCCCTGTCAAACCAAGACCAGTCTGAACTGAGAACATAGAATCTTTTTTCTGTGATTACTTCACGTCCAAGAACATCTTCACTTGAAACCCTGAGAATATATGAGCCACCCTTTTTTGGTGAAACTGAAATTTCTTTTGGAATCAGGGATGGAGTATATTCCAGATCATATTCTTTTTCTGTTACGATATTTCTTTCATACCTTGTGTGAATTTCACCGGCAACACCAACCTGCTGAACTGTATTCCATTCCTCAACAAGAAGCTCTACCTTTACCTTTGATTTGTTCATGACATCAGATGCAGATGGAGCATTTCCTTCTGGCGTAACACCAACAAGATCAAACTTAACTGTATCGCCTTTCTTTGGGAATCCGCCTGAATTCTTAATCTGAGAAACACCAAGATAATACTTTGCAGGATGAACAAGAACCGAAGCAGAACTTGAAATCATCTGATTTGATGAATCCGTAACAGTGGACTCTGTCTTGTAAAGATAAGGCATACCCTTGAGTTTTTCATCGCCTGTAGTTTGAGAAACAGAAGCCTTTCCGTCCATATCAAGAGTGCCTTTTTTTGATGAAACAAAACTTGCCGAGTCATAAACCATTGACGGACCAAACACATAGTTATCCAATGCAGGCAGGTCAACAGCGAAGGAACGAGGTTCTCTAGTCCAATATGAAGAATAAGAAGAACCTCCCAAAGAACCACCGCCAAGATAATTGGCCGTCAGATTTGCATGAAGTGTATCTCCTGCAAAATGGTTTGTATCATTCATGATTGAAGTAGAAGATTCAAACTTAAGCCTTTCAAAAAACTGAATCTGATATTCACCCACATATCTGTATGTACCATCTCCAGGGCCGGCAAATTTAATATTGTATGTACCAGGTTCAATTTTGGAAGGAATTTTCCACTTTCCACTGAATGATCCGTTCTTGCTTACTTTTACATTAATGAGATCGCAATCCCTGCTGTTTGACTTGTAGATAAGAACAACTGCATCTCCTTCCTGCGAGGTGAATTTTCCTTCCCTGAAAGTCTTGTCAATTCCGCTGAAAGAAATAGTTTCACCAGGCTTGTACAAACCTCTGTCTGTATAGAAGAAAGTCCTTCTGATATCTTTCATGGCAGATTTGGGAGAATCCGAATTCCATGAAGAAGAATAAGCATGCCTTGTCCATGAATTCACCGGATAGTAAATGTGGTCTGTATCTGTTTTAACTTCAACATAAACCTTGCTTCCCTCTACGTTTTCATAGCCAGACAAAGAAACAGCAGCAAGACCATCTGAATTTGTTTTTCCAGATCCAATCTTTATTACTGAGGATGATCCATTCAGTATTTCCCAATCTTCACTATTGCTGGAATCAAAACCATAGACAGCCACGTCAGCATTTTTTACAGGAAGTCCAGAGGAAATATTTGTTGCAAGAACAACAACCTTGTCATAAGCCTGTCGGACAGTACATGCAAGGTCAGTTACCTGAAGATAAAGAGTGTTCTCATTCTCTCTGAGTTCTTCCTTTTCTTTTCCCTGCCATGTTGTCCACCTGTAAAGGCTCTGAAACTCAGCATTAAACTTAACCGATCCCCTATACTGACCATCAATTTTTTCAAGGAGATCCTTTAATTCAACAATTTCAGTCACACTCCTGTTCTTTGGAATTTTGTCCTGCTCATTGTATGAAACATTAATAACATTATTGTTTTTATATTTTTTTGAAATTCCACAGATTGACGAAACAGTGTAGAAAGAAGGAGTAATGATATTCTGATGCCTGAAAGCAATTTTTGGGACAAACTGAGACTCCAGCATTTTGAAGCCATAATCCTTGAAAGAAACATAACTTCTTGCCTTTGGTACAGTTACCTCAAAAGACTTTGATGAATTCATCTTGATTCCATAGGCATCAACAAGTCCTGAAGCAAGTGAAAGTGTATACTTGTTTTCATAATCAAAACCAAGGGAATGGACCAGAATACTTCTTCCCTCAATCTTAACATTTTTTTCTGTGATGGATTTTTCAGGCACAGTTTTCAAAAGTGATGCCACAAGCTTTGTATTTTTTTCATTATTTTCAATTGGATGATTGAAAGTGATTCTGACTGGATGACTATACTCTCCCCATCCGCTCATGGAAGTGTTTGCATGGTCAACCTTTAGTTCAGTTAATGTTGAAAACTCATGGGACTGTTCCTTTTCTGTTTTCACGCAATCCACATCACTTTGGGCTCCCTTGGAAAGAACTACAGAAACCTCAACACCATCATTAAGGGATGGAACATCAATCTTTACGACATTGTCCTTTGCATCAGTAATGTCAAAATCCAGGGTAGTCTTGTTTTTGCTTTTGTCAATTGCATCCACACGAATGTATTTCTTAATTTCACTTTTATTGACTGGTGCAGAAAAATAAAGGGCAATCTTTCTTGCATACTTTGCAGGCATTTCACTTGAATCAATATAGATGTTCTTTTCAATGGCTTCATAGCATGGAAGAATTCTCTCAAATTCAAGGGGCCATGAGCTGAATGAAAAATCTGTATTTCCAGATATAACTCCGCCCTTCACACTTTTCAGGTTCTTGTTTACCCTAACCCTGTAAGTTTTCTGGGGTATTATTTTATCGCTGCATTCAAAACTTAAAACGGATGTTCCATACCATCTGTAGACACCGTTGATTTTTGGTTCGATTTCAAAAACATCACAATTTTCAATTGGCTCACCAAGTTTTTCAAGAGAAACAATCGGTTCAGAAAAAACAACCTGGATTGAAGGATACTTAACGTTTTTAGGAATGACACCATCAGGTGCAAAAGAAACTACAGAAAACGAAGCAGCATCTTCAGCAGCGGAAACAGAATTTTCCTTTGAGCAGGAAAATCCAACCAATGAAGACAGAATAAATAGTGAATAGAAAAACTTTTTTATCTTCAAAACACAACCTCCGGATTAATATCTAAGTATAGCAAACTAAGATATAAAAAGATACTGAAAAAAATAATGGCTGAATCCTGATTATTGAGTTTTTGAAAAGGCAACTATATAATTCTACCAATGAAAAAAAGTAAGGCTGCCCTTTTTGTTTTTCTTGGGACAATTGTATTTTCATATTCTCTTTTGCGATTTACTCCTTTTCCGGAACTAAAAAAAATAAGGGAACAGCAGTATAGTTCCAGGTTCTATGACAAGGACTCAAACCTGATTTTCATAATGCCCCTTGAAGATGGCCTTTACAGGGAATACTACAAAATTGATGACATTCCAGAAAATGTTGTCAACACATTCATTAATTCAGAAGACAAAAGTTTTTACTATCACCCTGGAGTAAATCCTTTTGCCATAGCAAGAGCATTTATCCAGAACAAAAAAGAAAACAGAACAGTCAGCGGAGCATCAACAATCACAATGCAGCTGGCAAGAATTCTTGTTCCCAGGAAAAATCAGAATGTATCCATAAAACAAAAAATAAAGGAATCAATAAATGCCCTCAGAATTGAAACAAGGCTTTCAAAAAAAGAAATTCTCGAACTGTACCTGAACAACATTCCCTTTGGAAATCAGATTGAAGGAATCGGCAGTGCATCAAGATTTTTTTACTCATGCACGCCAAAACAGCTGTCTCAGGCACAAACACTCTGTCTTGCCACAATTCCGCGAAGACCTGCATACTACTCACCAGCAGTAGATGAAAAAAATTCCTATTCTCAGGCCATGGTTCTAGCCCATGAACTAAAGTTTAACTGTTCCATAGATGAATGGGTCAAACTGGTCAGGCCAGAAAAAAATCACTTTACCAACAGACACATTCATTTTGTAAAGGCCATTATCAATCAGTATGCAAGACACAACAAAATCGTTCCCTACGAAGTCAATACTTTTATTGATTCAAAATTGAATGACCTTATTACAGACAATATTAATTCAAAAATCCAAACGGCAGAAAATTCTAGAATAAAAAACGGCGGTGCCATAGTCATTGAAAACAAAACGGGAAATATTATTGCCTGGATTGGAAATACAAGTTTTGACAACGAAGATTCAGGCCAGATTGATTCAGTTCTTGCCATGCATCAGACAGGAAGCTCAACAAAACCATTTCTTTATGCCCTTGCACTAGAAAGAAATCTTTCTCCAAACTCAGTTCTCAGCGACATTCCAAAAGACTACGGCGGAGAAAAAGTATATGTTCCCCTTAATTTCAACAACCAGTACAATGGCCCTGTTTCACTGAGGGTTGCCCTTGCTTCAAGCCTGAACATTCCTGCAGTGGACACTCTATTTAAAACAGGAATTGATGAATACTATTCATTTCTTCTGTCTTCACTTGATTTTCAAAGCCTTATGAATTCCCGCAGCACAAGCGGACTTTCCATTGCACTGGGATCCGGAGAAATGTCTCTTCTTGAACTTGCAAGAGGATTCACAGTTTTTGCAAACGACGGGATTTTGACAAGTGTAGTAGCAACAAAAGAAGACAAAGACTTATTCTCAGATCTATTCTCGCAGAACAAAACCTTCTCAAAAAAAAGAGTAATGGAAAGAGACACAGCAAGAATAATTTGTGACATTCTTTCTGACAGAAAATCACAGACCCTTGGTTTTAGAAGATCAAAATACGTATTCGGAACAAACTACCCATGCCTATTTAAGACGGGAACGGCAAACCAATATCAGGATATTCTTGCACTGGCATCTACAAGCCATTATACATGTGCAGTCTGGATGGGAAACCTGGATGGGGAAACAGTCATAGGTAAAACAGGAAGTTCATTACCGGCCATGGTTGCAAGAAGTGCACTGGACTACATAACACAAAACGGAGCAAACACATCTGTCTGCACGGAATTCAAGGAATGCGAAACCTACGAAAAACGAAAACTTTGCAGACTGTCGCAAATGGAACCTGGAGAAAGCTGTCCTTCAACATCTTACGAATATGTAAGGAAAAATGCATTCGTTCCCCAATGCAGCTGGCATTACAGACATGGAAACACTGACTTGCTTAGACTTCCATCAGAATATCAGCACTGGTTTTCAAACAAAAATTTCAAGAACAGCGGAAACACTTTCAGCAATGAAGAGCTGGACATTCTTTACCCCACAAACGGGGCAGCATTTATCTACGATCCAGGAATTCAGGAAGAAAATCAAAAACTCAGAATTCAGGCATGCGGTGGAAAGGAAGACTACTGTATTCTGTATCACGATGGAAAATTCGTTTCAAAAGCAGAAAACCGGTTTATCTGGCACGTAAAGCTGGAAAAAGGAAATCACATCATCACAATCAGATGCGGAAATGAAGAAAAGACAATCAGCTATTCAGTAAACTGACTTTTTTGGATTTTGTTTTTAAGTAGTTTGCAGTTGGAAATCTATTTTGTTTTTTTCTGGTCTCTCAAGGAATTTCTTTCCCAGAAAACACCGTCAACATATCCCTGAATTTCAGTGTCAGTTTCACAGTTCAAGAGTCGTTTTTCAGCATAAAGGCAATACTCTTCATTCAATTCTACACCAACAAAGTTTCTGCCTAGTTTCTTTGCCACAACACTGGATGTACCGCTGCCGAGGAAGGGATCAAAAATCACATCACCTTTTCTTGATGAAGCCAAAATAAGTTTTGCATATAGTTTTTCACTTTTTTGAGTCGGATGGTCTGTGTTTTCCGGCATTGACCAGAATGGAATTGAAATATCGTCCCAGAAATTTGATGGATATGTAAGCCTGTAGTTTCCCTCAACTTCGTCTTCCTGCCAGTCTTTTGGAACGCCATTTACCTTATATGGAGCAATTACCCTTCTCTTTTGTTTTACAGAATCAACATCAAAATAATAATTTTTTGGATCCTTAACGGCAAACCAGATATCTTCCATTGCATTTTTCCAGTTGTTTTTTGCACCGCGTCCCTTTTCACGCTGCCATGTAATTCGATTCAAAATTACAAGTTGTTTTTCGAGAGCCTTCTGCAGGGACGAAGTACATTTCCAGTCTCCGCACAAATAAAGGCTTCCATTTTTCTTAAGCTTTGAACAAACCTGGGGCAACCATGAATCCAGATATTCATCATATTCCTGAGGTTTCATGGAAGTAAAATTAAGGCCGTTAAAATTCTTTGAAAGATTATATGGAGGATCAATAATAATCAAATCTGCAAAATTATCAGGAAGAAGTGGAAGAACTTTCAGCAAATCACCATTTATTGTTTTATTCAGAAAAGAATCAATTTCATTTGTCTTAATGTCACTGATTTCAATCAATTTTTTTTTCAAAATGATTTTATCATCATCAGATAGAGTCAATGTTCTGTTTTTTGGAGCCCTTTCTTTTTTCTGCATAAATTAATTATAGCAAAATAAAGATTACAAAGCAAAGTTCATCCCGGCCACAACAAAAAAAATGGGCTGTTGAGGAATAATCTAAAAAAAACTCAATAATCTTTTACATTTTATTACTTCAGCGACAACAATATATTTAGATGCACTATTGATGAATAAATTTTTTTGGAGAAATATAATTGGACAAAAACTTTCTGCTTGAATGGAAAAAATCAAACAAAAAACCTGATATTAGGGAACTTACCCTGATTAACGGAATTACATTTCCCAGCAACGAAGAACTCATAATGCTGATTCTCGGAAGGGGAACCCAATCAAACCCCATCGAAAAACTTTCTGCACAGGTAATGAACGTCATAGAAACCTCATCGGAAAAAGATATAATTGAAAACCTCAGGATGATAAACGGAATGGGAACATCAAAAGTTCTTGCAGTTGCCGCATCTCTTGAACTTGGGCGCAGAATGAGTGAGCACAAAACAAAAACAATTGAAAATCCCACTGACATCCTTCCATTCATAAAGCATTTCAGCCTGAAGAAAACCGAGCATTTCATAACTGTAACCTTGAACGGGGCCCATGAACTTATGAATCTTCATGTCATTTCAATTGGAACCACAAACAGGGCTCTGATTCATCCCAGGGAAGTTTTTGAACCTGCAGTTACAGAACATGCCTCCGGAATCATTTGCTGCCACAATCATCCTTTCGGACACTGTTATCCAAGCAAAGCTGATCTTGAGTCAACTAAAACCCTTCAGGAAGCAGCAATGGTACTTGGAATTTGTTTCATGGATCATCTTATAATCACACAAAATGAATACTTTAGTTTTCTTGAGCATGGTCTTTTGAATGAAGAAAGCAAAATCTAAGGAAACACTGAATAAATCCTATTGAGGATTTTTCAGTGTTAACCTTGAATGTAGCTAATTCACCATATCGAAGACAATTTTTTTTGTGTTGATGGTATTTTTTTTAGTCGATAATATAGTCATGAAAATATCCATGTTATCTTTATGCCTGAATGTAATTTCTGACGGCAGAGTAATATTTATCACGATTATATCTTTAATCGCAATCTCACTTGCTAACTATGTTGTAAACTACAGAAAAAGGCCTCCAAGACCAAAGAAAGCAAAAACAGCTCCGACACCAAAACCAGCAGAAGTAAAGAAAGAAGAACCAGCAGAAGAAGCAGAATAAATAAACTGCGCAGTTTTTCTGGAAGAATCATTACCAGACTAAACACTGCACAAACTTTCTAAAAAAAAGGAAGCCCATTTCAAAAACTCAGTTGTTCTTGAAATGGGCTTTATGCATTTATAATGAAGTTTATTTTTCCAGAATCAAATCAACAGTTGTTGCCTGGGTTACAGCAATAAGGTCTTTTGGACTAAGACAAATCTGCTGGCCCCTGACACCTGCACTGACATATACTTTTTCCTGAAGAAGAACTGACTCATCAATGAAAGTTCTGAACTTTCTTTTCATGCCGATTGGACTGCATCCTCCGCGAATGTATCCTGTAAGGCCAAGAAGCTCATCCTGCTTGCAGGGAGTTATTTCTTTGGCACCACATGCTGCCCTGGCTTTCTTAAGATTTATTTCATTGAGTGCATTCTGACAAAAAACAACCACTTCCTTGGAATCAGTTCTCATTACTATTGTCTTAAAACAGCATTCAGGATCAATTCCAAGTTTTTTACTCAGTCGCTCTGCAGCACCTCTTTCAAGCACATGCTCTCCATCATCATCATATTCCTCTGTTGTGTAAGGAATTTTTGCCTGATCTAGTATGCGCATTGCATTTGTTTTTTTCATAACTTATTTAGAAACTGTCGAGTTAGTTACAAAACTGTTGTTCTTTGAAAATGGTTCAATAGAATCAATTCTGTTCTTCCAGTAATTGGCCTCAGACTTTGTTGTGTATGGACCAACTCTAACGCGATACCAGAGAGTTCCCTTTGCATCAGAGAATGTGAATACCTCACACTGAATCTTGTTTTCATCAAGAAGACTTCTAGCCTCATCAGCGGCCTTCTTTGTTGAATAAGATGCTGCCTGAACCCAGAATCTGTCTGGCTCAGCCTTGTATGAAGCTGTTTTTGATGTTGTATAAGTCTTTGCAGGAACATTATTCTTTGGTGCTGTCTTAACAGCTTTTTCTTCAGAAACTGCCGTTTTTGAACTATATGAAGCCTTAACTGCAGGAGCAGATGATACGACACCTCTTTCAGAATCAATGATCATATTCTTTGACTCAACAACCCTATGAGTTGCATTTGTTTCCCTGATAGCTGTTTCTGCAACCTTGTTCTGAGCAACAACATTTGACTTGTCAAAATTGAATTCAGAAACTGAAGAAGAACCTGGATTTCTGTTGGCAAGATCATAAATTGTTGTTCCGCCATTTGCTATGACCGTTACATTTTCAGTCTGTGCAACTCCATTTTCAAGATTTGCCTTTGGCTCAAGGATTTCTGTTTTTCCTTCTGCAGGAGTTGCAATATTCGAAATTACTGAAGTATTGTTTACTTCTGCAGGATTGATACTGTCTGCATTCTGTTCAGGTTCACTCTTTGCAACAGTATTAACATACGGTTCATCTGCACGATGCTCAACAAGAGTTGGAGCCATCCATATTGCACCCGAATCCTTCTGATACATTGCAGTTGTGTTCTTTTTTGCTTCTGGAGCATAAAGAATATAGGCTGCACCAATAACTACGAGTAAAAAGATTCCTGCCGACAAGGCTATCCAAAGTGTACGTTTCTGTTCCATATCTTTTCTATCCCCAAGCCGACATCAATTTAGACCGGCTTTCCATACACTATTTATCGGACAAAAAAAAATTTATTTAAGCAATAATTCAAGAGATTTTTTGAGTGATGAAATTGAACCGGTATTTTGAATTTTCATTATCTTTATTCCGGTAGCTTCATAGTTTTTGTACAGATTTTTCTGAGCCCTGAACCTGGCAAGTATCTGGCCAGTCTTCATTCCATCACGTTTTCTTGCCCTGAAAAACCGCTTCAAGGATGGACAGCCCACATACAGAATTCTGTCCACAAATTTCATTGCATCAGTCTTGAACAGAACAGTTGCATTTATGACAACATTTTTACCTTCCGCGATATTTGATTCCACAAAGGATTTCAAATGACTGGTTATATAGGGATAGACGATTGATTCCTGTGTTTTCACCATTTCTGGATTTCCAAAAATCAATGCACCAAGATTTCTTCTTATAATCTTTCCATTTTCATCAAGAAGACTTATTCCTGCTTTTTTTGCATCCTCTGAGAAAGCTTCCAGTATCTTCTGTTTTTCTTCTTCAACGGCACTGTGTCCCACAACATCAGCATCAATTGCCGCAAATCCCATTTTTTCAAGGATTGATGAGACTTGGTTCTTGCCTGATGCCATAGGTCCTGTAACACAAAGAACCATCAGTGAAATTCTCCCCAGTTCTTTCCATGCTCAATGCTTACTCGAAGGGGAACATTCAGCCTGAAGGCACCTTCCATTTCATTGCGGATTAAATCAATGGCTTTCTGAACATAGGATTCGTTTTCAGGACATTCAAAAATAAGTTCATCATGAACCTGCAAAAGCATTTTCACATCACTCATTTCTCTTGAAAGCCTGTCATTAACCTTGATCATTGCAGTCTTTACAATATCTGCCGCAGTTCCCTGAATTGGAGTATTAACAGCAACTCTTTCAGCTGCCTGACTGATAAGCTTATTTGAACTTCTGATTTCAGGCAAATATCGTCTTCTTCCCATTATTGTCTCAACATAGCCGAAAGATTTTGCATCATCAATTGTCTTGTCCAGGAATTTCTTAACATCTGCATAGGTTTGAAAATACTGGTCAATAAACATTTTTGCTTCTGTTCTGGATATGCCAAGATCCTTTGCAAGGCGGAAAGCACTCATTCCATACATGACACCAAAATTTACGGTTTTTGCAAATCTTCTCTGATCCGAAGTAACCTGATCCGGAGAAATTCCATTGATCAATGCAGCTGTAGACTTATGAACATCAATTCCATTTATGAATGATGAGCTAAGATTTTTGTCTCCACTTAAGTGAGCAAGAACCACAAGTTCAATCTGAGCATAGTCAGCGGAAATCAAAACCTTTCCGTCAGATGCAGTAAATGCACTTCTGATTCGACGGCCCGCATCATCGCGAACAGGAATATTCTGAAGATTTGGATCACGGCTGGAAAGTCGGCCAGTTGCAGTTCCTGTCTGCATGAATGAAGTATGTATTCTTGAATTCTTGTCCGTAAGCTCCGGCAATGTTTCAACGTATGTACTCAAAAGCTTTGTGCTGGACCTGTAATCAAGTATTGCCTGAAGAATTTCATTGCCTTCAGTTTCAAGAAGTTCCTCAAGAACCGCCGTGTCTGTACTAAAACCTGTCTTTGTTTTCTTGAGAGGCTTAAGGTGCTGCTCGACAAACAAAACTTCCTGAAGCTGCTTTGTTGATGCTATATTGAATTCATGCCCCGAAATCTGATGGATTTTCTTTTCCTTTTCTTCAATGAGTTTTTTAAGCTCAACACTGTATTCAGCAAGAGCCTTCTTGTTTAGATGTATGCCCTCTTCTTCCATGGAAACTAAAATCGGAATAAGCTTCATTTCCATGCCATAGAACAAATCCTCAAGCTTTCTTTTTTTGAGTTCTTCCCTGAATTTATTGCACAGCTTGAGAGTAAAATCAGAATCCTCAGCACCATATTTTGATGCAGTTTCAAGAGGAACATCTGCAAAAGTCTGACCTTTTTCAACTATATTCTTGAACTCAATGCCTCTGAGACCAAGAATTTTTTCTGCAAGGGATTCAAGACTGTAGGGACTTTTTCCTGTTGCCCCAGGATTCAAAAGCCAGGCCGCAACCATTGTGTCAAAAACAGAACAACTGAATTTTCCGGCATATCCATTGGCATGAAGAATCTCCATATCAAACTTTGCATTATGCATGCAGACCGTAACATTGCAGTTGCCAAAGATTCTTTCCAGTTGAGAAAAGGCATCCTTAAGGGAAACTGTCTCAGGTGCAAACATTCCGCCAGAAAGTACCAGCGGCACATAAATTCCCTCACCCTCAACAAAGCTCAGGCTAAAACCAACAATATTCGCACTGGTGCTTTCAAGGCCATCAGTTTCCGTATCAAATGCACAGATTTTTGATTCACCCGAAAGCATCTGATCAATGAAGGATGATAGATCCGATGCTGAAGTAACGCCCCTGTATTTTCCCTCATTTTGCTTTACCTCAAGAGCTTTCTCTTCTGGAATTTCAACAGCAGTCTTTTCTTTTTTTACGCCCTTATCTTCTGATGCTCCGGAATCAACTTGAGACGCAAACTGCTTTGCAATGGAATAGGCCCCGTATCTTTCAAGAATTTTTGCTGCCTTTTTGTAATCAAGGTCAGATGTTGTAAATGAATCAAATGAAATATCCAGGGGAACATTATCATCAAGAGTAATGAGTTTTTTTGAGCTGAATGCATTTTCCCTGTCACTGCGAATCTTGTCACCGAGAGCCCCCTTAATTTCCTGGGCATGGTCATAGATTCCCTCCAGAGTTTCATACTGAGCAAGAAGTTTCAGTGCAGTCTTGTCACCAACACCCTTAACTCCAGGAACATTATCTGCAGTATCACCAACAAGGGAAAGATAATCCAGGATTTTTTCCGGTCCTATTCCCCACTTTGCCTTGACCTCATCAATTCCCAGAGAAACCCATCCGCCATTATCCTTATCCGGCTGCATCTCAAGACATTTTTCATCCACAAGCTGAAGAAGGTCCTTGTCACCTGAAAGAATCCTTACTTCACGATTTTCAGCCCTGCACTTTCTTGCCACAGTTGCAATGATGTCATCAGCCTCATAGCCGTCACATCTTAGAACAGGAACATTAAGTGCCTTTAGAATTTCTTCAATCCACGGAATCTGTGCATGAAGATCTTCCGGAGTCTTTGCACGGCTTGCCTTGTACTCAGGATACATTTCATGCCTGAAAGTTTTTGTCTTTGAATCAAAAGCCGCTGCAAGATAAGATGGCTTGTATTTTGAAAGCAAGGCCTTAAGGTTCTTAAAAAATATAACCACCGCACTAATATTGTCCCCGGCGGGATTTGTCAGAGGGTGGTTCACAAGAGCAAAATATGCCCGGTAAATTAATCCATATGAATCTAAAATATATACTGCATTGTCATTTGCCATGACTAAATACTAGCATATACGCTTATTTTATGGAAGAAAGCAATGGTGATCTGAGACGAGGCCCCGGATCCATTGAGCTGTCATAAAGCTGCGGATCTTCAAGAACATCGGAAATGCTGTTTCCCCTGTTTTTTCCGAATGAAACAATTTTCATGAGCTGTGATGTTGTAGCATTTGAAAGAAGATACTCAGTAAAATCCATATTCTTGTATGCCTTTGAAATCTGCCAGTCTGACTGCAACTGGAAAACTTCCTTTTCTCCGCGAAGATCAGAAGCCAGGTAATCATTGGCAATATCATACATTCTTTCAAAAAGGACTTCCTTTCCATCGTCCGTAAGTCTGACGATTGTTGAATAGCTTGGTTCAAAAGCATAGGCCTTGAGCATGCGCATGTAGTGCATTTCAACAGAATTCTCATAGACATTTGACTTAACGTACTTTACTTTCTTTTCCTGGGCAAAAGCCATTGGAATCAAAAGAGCCAAAGCAATAACTGATACAAATTTTTTCATAATAATTTTCTCCTCTCCCAAAACTATTACTATGTTCGACATTTTACCGCCACACTTTAGTACTGTCAATCGCGTTTAATGTAATATTTCGCAATCGTTACTATTTTTCGCAAATAAAACATTTTTTTGATTTTTTTTATTTCTATTTTCTCCATTCACTCTAAAATCATAACAGAATAAATTTTGCAGTTATTCAGGAAACAACATATTTCTTGATGAAAACAGTGTTTCTCTTTATAATAACTTCATCGTGAAAATTACAGAGAAACTTGGAATAAGAATCGCAATTATTGTCACTGGCGGATTGATTGCATTTTGTCTTCTTTATTTTCTATATTTTGTTGTCTTTTCATATCGTCAGAAGGATAATCTGAAACTCAGGGCAAAAGGCCAAAGTACTGAGGAAGAACTTGAAACAAATCGTGCATACAGACTGATCAGTCACAACATTGGTTTCGGAGCATACTCGCCAGACTTCACATTCTTCATGGATGGAGGAAAAGAAAGCCGTGCTTTTTCCAGGGATCAGGTAATCGGCAACACGACAGGATGTGCCAGAGTTACTTCAAACATGGGGGCTGATTTTCTTCTTTACCAGGAAGTTGACATAAGGGGAACACGAAGCCACTTTGTCAACGAAGCTGATTTACTGGTATCTATAATAGAAGAAAATGACACCATCAACTGGATTTTTGCACAAAACTACAACTCACCTTACATTCTTTATCCATTATCATCACCACACGGAAGAAACAAATCAGGAATCATGACAGCAAGCCATTTCAAGATTCAGGATGCCACAAGACGTTCCCTGCCAGTTGAAAAGGGACTTTCCAGACTTGTTGACCTGGATCGATGCTATGCAAAAACTGTATTCAATACTAAAAATTCAAAAAAATTCATCATTTATAATGTTCATCTGAGTGCATACACCACAACTCCTGAAACCGGAAACAACCAGATCAGAATGATTTGCATGGACATGGATGAAGAATACAGGAAAGGAAACTACGTTCTCGCTGCCGGAGACATGAACAGGGAAATTTTCGAAAGGGCAAGCGAACTCTTCGGAAAAAGCAGGAAGGACTACTCATGGTGCCAGTCTTTTCCAGAAAATCTTCTTCCAGAAAACCTGAATCTTGTTCCCCCATGCAGTAAAGAATCTCCGGTTCCAACATCCAGAAACACGGACATTCCCTACGGCCCGGATAATTTTGTGACAATCATAGATGGTTTCATTGTTTCAAAAAACATCAGGGTTCTGACGACAGAAGTCCTCAAGACTGATTTTGAATATTCTGACCATAACCCAATATACATTGATTTCATGCTTTCTGATGACAATCAGTAGACCATGGAACAGGGTTCCTAAAAAGACAATAAAGTTTATCAGTTATATGGTATGTATAAGCTGATATAACACAGCAAAAATATGGTCCTGAAAAATTCAGGATGACATTTATAATACAGGAGTGTAAGATAAAAGCACCGCTCAAATAATGCGGCACTTTTATCTTTTCAAATCTGCGTTGCAGATGTTGACTATTGAACTGTTCGCTCACGCGAACGCTAAAAAGTCATTCGCAAAAATTGATATTTTGCTCATTGACTTTTTATGGGAGAAAAACTATGGCAAAAATTCAGATGAAAAACCCAATTGCTGAACTCGACGGCGATGAAATGACCCGCGTGCTTTGGGCAGTAATCAAGGAAAAGCTTCTTGAACCATTCGTAGACCTCAAGACAGAATACTACGATCTTGGTCTCAAGAGCCGCGATGACAGTGATGACAAGATTACTTACGCAGCAGCAGAAGCAATCAAGAGACTTCACGTTGGCGTTAAGTGTGCAACAATCACATCCAACGAAGCACGCGTAAAGGAATACAACCTGAAGCAGCTTACACGCTCACCAAACGGAATCATCCGCGAGGAACTTGACGGTACAGTTTTCCGCGCCCCAATTTTTGTAAACAACATCCAGTGCTGCGTTACAAGCTGGAAGAAGCCAATCGTCCTTGGCCGCCACGCTTATGGTGATGTTTACAAGAACTGCGAAATCAAGGTACCAGGTGCTGGAAAAGCAGAACTTGTTTTTACAGGTGAAGACGGAACAGAAATCCGCAAGACAATCCAGATGATGAAGGGACCTGGAATTCTTCAGGGCATCCACAACATGGACAAGTCTATCGAAAGTTTTGCCCGCTGCTGCTTTAACTACGCCCTTGACCAGAAAATCAGCGTATGGCTTGGCACAAAGGACACAATCTCAAAGACTTATGACGGAAACTTCAAGGCAATCTTCCAGAAGATTTTCGACGAGGAATTCAAGGCAAAATTTGATGCAGTTGGAATTGAATATTTCTACACCCTCATTGACGACTGTGTAGCACGCATCATGAAGCATGAAGGCGGAATCCTTTGGGCATGCAAGAACTACGATGGTGACGTCATGAGCGACATGATTGCCTCTGCCTGCGGAAGTCTTGCAATGATGACTTCTGTCCTCGTAAGCCCAGACGGAAACTTTGAATACGAAGCAAGCCACGGAACAGTTCAGAAGCACTACTACCGCTACCTTAAGGGCGAAAAGACTTCTACAAACCCTGTAGCAACAATTTTTGCATGGACAGGAGCACTTGCAAAGCGCGGTGAACTTGACGGAACACCAGAACTCGTTGAATTTGCAAAGAAGCTTGAAAAGGCAACCCTAGATGTTATCGAAGAAGGAACAATGACAGGTGACCTTGCACGCCTTGCAAACCCTCCTGCAAAGAATGTGGTTAACAGCTGGGAATATATTGATGCCATCGCTGCAAAGCTGTAAGCGAAGGTCAAGAAATTGTCATTATGGTGCTTAAACTGACAATCTGATTCCAGGCTGAAATAGATTCCCGCATAAAGTGCGGAGACTACATAGGAAAACAGATTTATAGATAAGGGAAATTAAAACTCGTTGGGAACTTCGGAAAATCGATGAAGGCTAGTTTTTCGAAGTTCCCTATATTTTTTCATTTTCTTGTATTATACTGACTGTATCACATGCGAAGGAGGTTCTTTATGTACACTTTAGCAGAGCGAGCGCAGGTTATGGAATTAGTCCAAACTCTGAGCGACGAGCAAATCCACTATGTGCTGAACATTATTCAATCTTTGCCACAAAAGGCTGCCGCTCCGCGTTGCACTCTTAGAGGACGCTTTGCAAACTACGCCAATCCTTCGTTGAGAGCAAAAGAAAAAGAAGCGTGGGCAATAGCCGCAGAGGAAAAGCATAGTGTTCGCTGACGCAAATATACTCATCCGCTACATCATCAACGATGATGAAATAATGGCTGCAAAAGCTGATGAAGCCGTCAACTCCGGGTTGCTTTTTGTTCTGCCCGAAGTTTTTGCCGAAGTCGTTTATGTGCTGACAAAAGTCTACGATATTGAACGCAGAGTACAGAATGTTGGTGGAGCAATATGACAAGCTCTCTGACTTCAACCGGCAGGGGCTAGCGTATGAGCTTGAAATACACCTCCTAAAACTGAACTTTATTTGTCCAACTTTAGGGGTGTACTTTAATCTCCCCATTTACAGACTTCTGGAAAAACAAATATTATTGAATAGAATCTAAAATCAACAAATGCATCCACCGAAGGGAATATGGAATTTTTCGCAAAGAATTTCATATTCTTTTTTTTCATCATCACCATTCAGACTTGTAACAAAGAAAGTCATATCTTCGGGTAAGTTTTCAGAATCAGGTTTTTCAGGTGCAGTTTTTATTACATCAAGGGCATGATTGGAAACACCGTCACGACTGTCTACCACAAAGACCTTTCTCCAGCTTTTGGAGGCAAAAGCTTCATCTATTTCACGAGCCATGTGTGTAAAATGTGTGCATCCAAGAATAATTGTATCGCAGCCGCAACTATTGAAATAATCCACGGCAGGCATTACGGCAGCCATTTTTTCTTCTCGCGTTGCAGTAAACAATCTGTGCTCAATAAAGTCAATTAAATCCGGGTCCCCTCGTTTAAGCACCTGACAGTCACTTGCAAAATCCTCAATCAGTTTCTGTGAATAGGGATGGTTCACAGAAGCATTTGTTGCAAGAAAACCGATTTTTTTATTGAGGGAAACTTTAGCTGCAAGTTTGATTGCAGGAACAGTTCCGATTATTGGAAGACCAGGATAAAGTTTTCTAAGTTCATCAAGGGCAGTAACTGAAATTGTATTGCAGGCAATAATCACGGCACGAGGATTCCATCGATCAATAATTTGACTGATGGCATGTGAAGAACAACTTACTATTTCTTCAAAAGATTTTTCTCCATAAGGAAAATGAACTGTATCTCCCAAATAAACACACCGTCTTTCAGGAGATTTTTCCTTTAGCAGCAGCATATATGGAATTCCGCCGGTACCACTGTCCAGAAAAGCAAAATCAACACTTTTTTTCACGGCCTACTCCTTAGGAAAACAGAGCGTTAAATGCATCAACTGCCTTTGATTTTTTTTCATCATTACCTGGACCTTTAGAATCAAAGTTTCTTCTGGGACTGAAAAAACCGCAGAAATTTGAGTGTTCTTTGTCACCCACAAGTTCATCAACAGTTTCATGACAATCATAATGACTTCCCGGCAAATAATGAATACAATTTCTGCAGCAATGCAAATCTGAATGACATTGAGGACATTCACTTGACCGTGAGACCATATCTACAAGGATTTCACTTCCACATTTCCAACACATAAATCAATGATACCATATTTGACTATTTGCCTTCAATAAACTAATGTTTAGATATGTATATTGCAAATAAATGCCAGTGTCCGGATTGCAACGAAACAGCAATCACCACAATTGATGAATTCGACAACATTATCTCAGGTCCAGGCTTTTGTCTCAAACACACAAAGGATCCCATCAAAGCACAAATAAAGCTTCTCAACTACATTCAAAATCACGACACAATTACAGGCGTTTCCTTTTCTGGAATGAATGTCTCAAACCTGGATCTTTCACACAAACGATTCTACGGATGTAATTTTCGTCACTGCAACTTTGCAAACATTCACTCAGATGGGCTGAGAGTAAAAATCAGTTTTCTTGATTTCTCTACGTTCAGCGAATGCGATATGATCAACAGTCATATTCAGTTCTGTTCATTCTCAGGATCAAGATTCGTCCATGTTATTTTTACTGGAAGTGACTTGATACACAACAATTTCAATGGAACAACTTTATATCAGTCAAGCTTTGACAAAAGTGATCTCTACAACAGTTCATTCATAAAATCAATTTTGATTAACACATCCATGACAGACTGCAATTTGAAAAAAACAGTTTTCTATGAATCAATCAGAGACAAGGTTTCATTCAGACTTTCAAACACAAGGGAAGCTTACGTTATCCGGGGAAATGACATGACAAGCCTTGATGATCTGGATAAAGATCCAGAAGGAGCCCTATAATGAAAATATACTTTGATCTTTGCATTGATGGATTTACCAACAGCTATACCATTCTAAACGATGACCCGAACGTTATGGAAGCAATCATAATTGACCCGGGGAAATTTTCAAATGAAATCATTAACCGGATTGAAAAAGGCGGTTACAAGCTTACATCAGTTTTGCTGACACACAACCATGCTCATCACACACATGGCCTTAAGACACTTTCGAAAATCTACACGCCAACAGTTTATGCGGCAGAATCAAGTGTCTATGAATACGAGTCAGTTGTTTTAAACGGTGACGGCATGACAACCATATCCGGGCTGAACGTTGAATATTTCTCAATCCCAGGACATTCACCAGACAGCATGGTTTACAAAATTGAAGATGTTATTTTCACGGGAGACACTTTGCTTGCGGGAATGATTTCAAAGACTTCCCACAAGTATTCTGAAAAACTGCTTTCATCTAAAATCAGGGAAAAGCTCTACGCATTGCCCGACAGAACAGTAATCATGCCGGGACACGGAGTACCTTCTACGATTGAATCAGAAAAGCAATATAACCTGGATATTCTTCTGTAAACCTTAGGACTATCGAAGGATAAGGCTTACCCTTCCTGGAGCAAGCCCCCAGGCATCCTTAACATACTTTTCAAAAATTTCAGACTCATCAACAAAATACTGTGCATTGGTTTCAATTATATAGTCACACAAATCTTTCTGATAACTCACAACAGAATTCCATTTTGCACGCTGAAGATAATATCCTCTAATATAATTTGAACGGTGCTGAAGAATATAAGACATGAATTCATTTTTCATGAGATAATCATCAGTCTTGTCATAAGACAGTGAAGGCTGACTCTGCCAGTAACCAATCAAAAAATCAAGAGTCCTCTTGTCAAAGGAATTAAATCTCTTTTCCACGAAATTCCTGAAATGTTCCTGAGAAAAAAACAGTCCATGCCATGCCTCATGTGCCATTAAAGAAAGTCTCGTTGCAGGATAAGACTCTCGGGAAATTGAAATGACGCATTTCATGTTTTTCATGTCACATCCATAAGTTCCATCATCAAGAACATAAATAATCTTGTTCTGAAGAAGCAATGACTTAAGCAAAAGCTCTCTATTATTCAGCTTGAAATTCTGTTTCTTTACCTCATTGAAAAATCTTGCCAGGTCATCAGCCTTATAATCATGAGCATTATAACTTTTCTTGTTTTCTACAAAATAATCACTTACCAGAGTACCCTTATATCCGGTCTTCTCAACAAAAAATGCAAGTCGAGTAAAAAATTCATTTTGAATCTTATAATCAGCAAAGTCAAATAAAAAAACATTTTCATCAAGTGACCAGTTATAGAATTCAAAATCCCCAATCCTCCACTTTTCCTGAGGCCAATCAAGGACAAGCCCAAGATCAGTTTTTATTGGAGGAAGTTCTCCTTGTTTCAAGCGTTTGATTTTTTCTGAACTTTCGAAACAAAGAAGAGCTCTATTTATTTTTGTATCCGGTTCAAACTTAAGATCGGCAAATGGATTTTTAAATGCCCTGAGAGGAAGAAGAATATTTGTCTCCACACCAGACTGAAGATAGCACTGAATTTTTTCCTGACCATAGCAAAGGGACTCAAAACCATTTTCCTTGTCAGAATGAATTTTTACGCAAGGAAGAAAAAGTTCATTGCCGAAAACACCTACAGCTCCAGTCATATCAAGATGAGAGAAATCCCAGTTAACTTTTCCGCCGGAAGAAGAAAACGCAAACAAAGTTTCATCATCTGAATTAGAAAAACCATACATTGGCTCAACAAGTTTTGCAGACTTAAGTTCCACATTACTGGTTGAATATATAAAAAATCCGCATGGAATTTTTCCTGTTGGTGCAACACTGTAAACTAAAGAAAACTCAGATTTCTGGGATTCACTGCAGTTTCCAAAAACAATATTGTTAGTTAGTGCCATGGAAGAGACAGTATTTTTTTCGGAAATATTTTCAGGATACAAAACTCCAAATGCATATTCACCATTGCTGCCGGCACTTGCAAAGTTCAAAGTAATCTTCAAACCAAGACCACTTTGTTCCTTAAAAAAATCAGCAACATCTGCCAGCTGGGATTCTGAGAATTTGTAATACAAATAGGGATTTTTTTCAGGTTGGCTGAGAGATCCTTTTACCGAATCCTTATTCAAGGCAATAAGTTTTCCAGAACTCTCGCCTGAAGCAAAATCAATATCTGATTCTTTTATGCTGGAACAGGAAACAAACAACAATGCAAAAGCAAATAATATCAATGTATTTTTTTTCATAATTTAAAATGCTACACTTTTTTTTTGATTTACTCTATAGTATGGTCATGAAAGCATTAATTCCAAACAAGGACACTTTGTTTTTTCTCTCAAAGCTTCAAAAAGAAATTCTAAAAAAAACAAGATGCAATCCAATCTATCCCCTTTACTGCTTTCAGAATAAGTTTCCAGAAACCATCAGTTCTTTTACCATACTGTCTCCGGTCGCAGAAGATAACCAGCTTTACTTTCCCATTGAAATAAACAGCATACAGTTCAAGATTCCATTCGGAGTGATTAAAGAATTTTCCAGGAACGTGAAAGACATTCTAAATGAATATGCAGATCAATTTCCAAGAAGGGAACGCGTATTCAAAATTTCCGACGCATCAATAACAAGTGACGCATGGGAAATCAACAATGAAAAATGGGTTAAGATTAAGCAAGACGACTGAAAAAAAAAATCTCACTCTATTCAATTCTAATATACAATGGAGTCGTACTAAGTTCCTTTTTTGTAGAAAGAATCCAGCCAGAACTTTTATCAATTGTATACGTCATTCTGTCAGATGAGAAATCCGCAGATGTTGAAGTAACAAGGGTATGATCTGAATCTGAATTATAAGGATCAGAAACCTTTTCTATTACAGAGTTTGAACCAAATACATTCTTTCCAAAAGTTACACTTGAAGAATCAATGTAAATATTTGAAAACTTTCCGGATGTTCCAGACTTAACGCTGAAAGCCTCATCGCCAATTGTTCCCTTGAGGACTATAGAACAATTTAAATCAGTATTCTTGAAGGCCATTGAATCTACATTAGAACAACTAAACTGGGTTTTAGATCCAGACACAAGCTCAGAAATGTCAGACAGATTCTTACAGTTATAGAATGCCTTTTCTCCAACTTCAAAAGTTCTCTGAGATATACTGGTGTATTGAATGGAAACCAGAGACTCATAATAGGCCATGTAGTAAGGTCGAAATCTAAACATATCGGCAGAAGTAATATTCAAATCAGTAACCTTACTTGTTCCCATATAGAATTCGGTACAGCCATCAAAAATCATGGAACATTCAGCAACATTAGTTTCAAGGTCTTTTTCAGAGACAGAATTCCAGCCTGAAGCAGTTCCACTGTATTTTACAACAGGAATCTTACAGTTACTGAAACTATTTTTCCCCATACTTACAAGAGAAGATCCCAGCTTAACTTCTGTGAAACATCCAGGTCCTGCACCGGCAAAAGCACTGTTATTGATTGTAACTATACTGGAAAGATCGAGAACACATGGAGAAATATTCTTGCAGTTAGAAAAGGCACTCTTACCAATTATTTCACAACTTGAAAGATCTATATTTCCATCAAGATTAGTACATTTTGCAAAGGCACTTTCACCAACATTTGTAACACCGGCAAGGTCAACATCAACAAGAGAAGAACAGTTATAGAAACAATAGTTCTTAACCTGTGTGATTCCAGCCGCAGCGAAATCTGCAGATGCAGGAGGATTACCGTTCATGCTGAAACTTGAAATTCCAGAATACAATTCCACAGGACAGGAATTCCATTGGGCAAGTGTTCCATAGAAACTTATGTCAGATGCTTGAACCACCGAAAGCAGGGTTGCCGGGCAAGTATCAAGACCACCCTCCATGATTACTGAGTCAACCTGGGCTTCAACCACATCAGAAATAGATCCAGCAAGATTTGTGATACCTCTCAAATTAAGTGAACTCAAATACATTCCAGAAAGCTTTTCCAGTTTGAATGTAGACAATGACAGAGAGTCACAGTCAATATCAAGAACAGGAACATAGGAACCACTGTCAAGAACTTCAAGAGAAACTCCTCCCGCAGGATAGGCTCCACCCTGAACAAACCATTTCAAAGATGCATCAGATTCCATGTATTCCTTTAATGTACCAGGATAGTTAATTGTTGAAAGTGAAACAGTATTTCCAATTGAAGACACATTACTGATAACTGAATTCCTAGGCAATGTAAGTTCTGAAAGAGAAGTACAGCCACCAAAAATTGATGCATTGCTTGCAAGGGATGAAACAGATGAAATATCGGCAGACGTAAGAGATTCACAATTTATAAATGCACCTGAATCCATTGACTGAACATTAGACAGGTCAATTACCTGAAGTTTTTTACAGTTTCCAAAAGCCTTGTTACCAATTGTTGTTACCGAAGAAGGTAAGTTCACTGTTTTGAGGTTCTCACATCCATAGAATGAATTGTCTGATATTGTCTGTGTTCCATCAGGAATGGAAATGCTGGAAAGATTTTTGCATCCAGAGAAAGCTCCCATATCAATAGATGTAATTTGAGACGGAAGCTTTACTTCAGTTAATCCATACAAGGCCATGAAGGACATCTGAGGAACTGAAGTCAATAAAGTCTGAGCAGACATATCAAGTTTGAATGGAATATCCAGCGAAATGCCTGTTGCAGGATCAGTAGGATTTAAGGCAGCCCTAATCTGGAGCATATCATCAGGCGTCAATGCCATGTCAGATGATGAAGGCAAAGTAATTGTTCCATCAAAAGCAGGACTTGTAAGTTCAGCAGTAATGCTTTCACACAAAGAAGCAACTGTTAAACTATAAATTGCATAGAGAGTAATATTTGCTCCAATATCTCCGGCAGACCATCCTGTTGTATATGAAGTTCCAGAACCGTCACTTTTTGTGTTCCAGGAAGCAGCAACTATTCCATTCTTGGTGCATTTTGAGCCAGACAGCAAAGTAACATTTTCCAGAGTATTGAAATCCTGAGTAGTCGTAGTTCCGGCTGAAAAGGTACCGCCATTGGCATCGTATGTAATCCTGTATTTCTGATTCAAATCTGAAATTGATTCAGTCAAATCCGTTGTAAAGCCTTTTGCAATAACTGCACCATAGGTAAACACATTTATCAAATCTTTTTTTTCAGCATCCCGGTAAAGCCTGAGGGTTATTCTGTGATATCCTGCATTCAGTTTTTTATTCTCAATCTTGATATGCTTTCGGGTAGTGTCACCAGGAACTTCAACAACACTTGAAGTCACATCAACTGCACCAGCACCAGACACACCAAAATCAATTGTGGCACACTTAATTGCATTGGACAAATCAGCATCATTATTCGGGAAAGAAATTTCAACATTGAGACTTCCTTCACCGGTAGACAATTTTGGAATGAGAACAAATGAAACAATATTGGAACCTTCCGAAAGAATTTCCTTTGTTATCTTTGACTCATACTCTTCAGATATACCATAAGTTTCATCCGTGTATTTTGCAGATAATGAAAAGGTCCAGTTACCAGTTGAAAGATAAAGAACATTATCACCAAACAATTCTGTCTGACTTTCCCACTTTCTGGAAATTTTTTCCGTGGAACCAGTACGAGTACCAGTCAGAGAAAAATCAGTCATAAGAAAAATATCAGGACACAATCCAGAAGGAAGTGCAGTTCTTGATCCAAAAGCATATATTTCAAGGGCTGCCATATTTGATGCAGAAACCTGATTTTCAGCAGCTGGCTCAATAGGCTCAAAATCAACACAAGACTGAAATATTAATAGAGGAAGAGAAATAATTACCAAAACAGTAACTAGTTTTTTTCGAATGTAATTAATAAACATCATCCGCCCTCATCTAGTTTGTTATGCCAACTTCCCAGGTCGCAGTATAAACATTGTTGTCTGTGTCTGTTACCTCAATCATAAGTGAATGATATCCGACAGAATATTTTGAATTGTCAAGGACAAAAGACAATGCACTCTGACCTGAAATTTGAGTACCATCCATAAACCACTTGCATGATTTTTCAGTTTTTCCAGAGGCAAGAGAAACAGAAAAAGTCTGACCTGAATGTGATGGAGTCAAGTCATGATCTGAATTTGACAAAGAAACATTCAGTTCTGAAGAAACACGAATGGCTGTCAAAACAATATGTTCTGTTCCAATATCAATTTTCTCACCAAGCCCATATTCTTTTCCAGTAGAATCTTTCCATCCAACAAGTTTACCAAGAGAAGACACTTCTGTAAGATACGTTCCTGAATAAGACTTGATTTCTCCTGCCTGTGGCAAAGGAATGCCCTTGAAGTTTACAGGAAGGTAAATATCGTAATAGCCAGATGAATCTTCCTGATTAAAATCAAAGCAAACACTAACAGTGTTCCTTTCCCATCTAACATCAAAATATTCTGAGTTATATCTGGCAGGAGGATTCCATGAACTAGGCTGGGACACAATCAACGTATAATCATCATAGACAAGGCCCCTGCTTGCAAAATCAGCTTCTGTCAACGGCGTAAAGTCTGGAACAAGTCCTCCGATGTATGACTTATTTTTTTCCGTTTTTATGAGTCTTTCATATGTCCAGTATGACTTGTTATCATACAGCTTATTCTCATAAACTCCAATGATTTCAGAAGAAACACTGACTTTCTGCAGAGAATAATCATAAACCCAATGTCTAGTAGTATATTCACGCAGATTTGAATCACTTTCCCACACTGCAACATAGGTTGAGTTTTCCGAAGGGAACACATAAGGATTATCGACAATAGCACCAGTTGCCTTATTTACATAGCAGGAAACAAAATATTTTTCCTTGATCAAAGAAGGGAAACCGCTCACATAATCCTTATACTTACCAGTCAATTCTACTGATGTTCTGCTTTCCCAGTCATTACAATAATAGAATGTACCAGCTTCGGATTCAATTATCAGAGTAACAGTCTTTCTCTCGCAATAAACATTTACTACACTTGTACCCCAACCACTGATATATACATTTTCAATTGTTGCAGTGGAGCTGTCATATCCAGAAATATTTACCAGATCTGAACATGTAAGTCCAGTAAGAGTATCAGTTGTTCCCCTTCTGATCTCAGAATAAATCTCAACAGTATAATTTCCTGAGATATCTTCACCATAATACTTGACGGTATAGGGTGTGTTTGTATTGGCTGTCCATCCAGTGGCATACAACTTGACAGGAAAGGGACTTACAACAATTGACTTGACTGTCTTGTCATCATTTAATTCAATATCAGACATATCATGATATGAATCATCAACCAGCATCCATCCAGTTGCAGTATATCCTGGCCGCAAGTAATAATTACTGAAAATCGCATCTGGATTCAAAAGGCTGCCAAACTCAAAATCAGCCGTGACAAATCTGGCTTTTGGATTTACTTGAGGATTTTCATCATAAAGAATATATGATGTGACCAGACTTGTTCTGTCATCGATATCACCATCCCCGAAAAAAAAGATTTCATCAAAATTACAGGAAACAAGACAAATCAATGAGAAAAGAAAAACAAATAAAGACTTAACAAAGCGAACTAGAATCTCCATCCCAACAGCCCTCCTGCACTGACACTAAAAATATCTTCATCACTAATTCTAAAATATTTGCATGCTGAATTTAATTCAACAACGAAGCTCCGGTTTATGAAATACCTGGCACACAACTGGGCATCCCCTGCAAGGCCGACATGGAGAAATTTTGAATCGGAACGCATATCACTGTTAAATACAAATTTATTGCAAAGGAAAGAAAGACCACCTCCGGCTCGGATTCCAGCATACATTTTTTCAGGCTTAATTTCTTTCATAATGGAAAAATTTGCCAGGACAGGAACAACAAATCTATATACATCGTAGTCTTTATTTGTTTCATCCAGCAGGTATTCAAATGAAGATTCTATTTCACCACCAAGTTTCCATGACCCGATTTTTTTTGGCAAATATTCAATTTTCAAATCAACAACCGGCTTAAACTCTTCAACTACTTTAGAAAGAGGATCGTCGGTTATTCCAGTTAACAAACCTGCACCAAGTTCAACATAAAAATCTTTTTTCGGTCTATTGCGTCTTTCTTCTTTTTTACGTCTGATTTCTGCAAGGCGTTCCTCTTCTGCAAGACGTTTTTCTTCTGCAAGTCGTTTCTGTTCTGCAAGGCGCTTTTCTTCTTCAAGCCGTTTCTGTTCTGCAAGACGCATTTCTTCTTCAAGTCGTTTCTGTTCTGCAAGACGCTTTTCTTCTTCGAGACGTTTCTGTTCTGCAAGGCGCTTTTCTTCTTCAAGCCGTTTCTGTTCTGCAAGGCGCATTTCTTCTTCAAGACGTTTTTGTTCTGCAAGACGCTTTTCTTCTTCAAGACGTTTCTGTTCTGCAAGACGCATTTCTTCTTCAAGACGTTTCTGTTCTGCAAGACGCATTTCTTCTTCAATGCGAGAATTATCAACAACAGTCAGTTCCTGGGATTCACATGAAAAACCACCGGGATTTGTGATTCGGACCTTATAGTCACCTTCAATAACATTTTCAAAAACAGCCTTGCCGTCAACAATTTTTCCTGAAATGCACCTGTCCAAAATTTCATCAACCAGCTCAACTTTGGCAGCATCAGATATACTTTCAGAAAGGAGTGGAATTTCTACAATTGTGGATGAATCAAGTTTTTTTAATGGAGCTGATTTTTCAACATCCTTAATAACAGGTTTCATGGCCTTGAGAATCTCAAATTCTTTCCATTTTGTAATCTTTGATTTTCTTCCAAGATAATCATATGCAGTAACACGCCATGAATATTTTCCAGATGGCATTGTAAATTCAATAAAATTTTCTTCTGTCTTGAATTCTATTATTTCATCTGAATTTTCATTCCTTACTTCAACAAGATATTCCATTGCCTTGAAGTCTGACTTCCAGTTCAACCGCTGAGTAAATTTCGATTTTGTTTCCTGTGCAGTCAAAAATGCAGAAGAACATAGCACAATAAAAAGAGAAACTAATACTGACTTAAGAACATAACGCAAACTATTCACCATACATTACACCCGGATCCATAGCCTCTACGTTTCCTGAAGTCTCAAAATCAATCGTAAAAATTCCTGTTGCTGTTTTTCCTTTCTGAAGAACAAAGCCGCTCTTTTCTCGATTGAAGGCTGTTACCTGCCACAAGAATGTTCCAACATCAAGACTGGACAAATTTTTATAATTCAAACTTGATTTCCTGATTTTCTGTTTTGACCAGATTTTCCTCAAAGTACCATCATCGTTTCTAGTGTAAATATCAAATGTATAATCCGTAGCACCAGCAACAGGACTCCATTGGAAATAAATTAATCTGTTTTTCTTAAGATACTCTGGTCCAATAATTTCAGAGCCAGCTGGAATTTCAAGAACAGGCTTTGGAAGCACTGGAACTGCTCCTACGGAAAAATCAAAGGAATCCTTAGCATCAATAATTGAACCATCCCTGGAAACTGCCTTTACAGTCCATCTGTATTGTCCCTCAGCAAGTCTGGGAACATGAACTTTTTTTGATGGATTGGCATAGCTCTTAACCAGAGAAAGTCTGTTTCCTGACGTAACTTTCCAAAGGAACAAAGTACTTCTTGCACAAGGATCGTCTTCTTCAGTCCAGGAAAGATCCACACCATTTTTAAGTGCATCAAGTCCAGGATAGAATGTTCGTCTTGCAGGTAAAAGGAGCCTGACTGGAGATGGAGTTTTCATGGAGAATGCAACTGTGCTCACAGGACTCATCCTGAATGAAGATGATTTGGATTCTCTGGCAAAAGCCTGAACAGAAACAGAATATGATTTCCCAGATTCAAAAAGAGAATTTTCTGAAGGAATAGAAAGACTTGTTGATTCAACACAATTATACTCACGCATAATATTATTGGAAGAATCAAGAAGCCTGACCTTATAATAATCGGCACCTTCTACCCCATTCCAGTCAACATCAACAGACGTAATATTTTTGATGGAAATCTTTTCGTTTGAAGAAGGATATTTCAAAACTGGATTTGACAATTCCCCAACAACATACAGCTGCCTTGAATCAGAATATTTTTTCCTGGTTTCCCCGGATTTATCTTTGTATGAATTTTCTATTCTCCAGTAATATTTTCCTTCATTCAATGAAATATTTTTTATTGAATCAGAAGTTAACTCATCAGTTTCAAGGACAACTGAAGTAAAATCACTTGAACTTGAAAACTGAAGTTTTGACGAAAGGGAATTTTTAGACGCAGTCTTCCACATAAATGTCAAACCGGAAAGAAGGGATTTTTCCACGGTAAAGGAATCCGGCGGAAGAAGAAGTCTGTCAGATTCAGGCTTGCTCATTCCAACAGTAAATTTTCTTACTTCAGACTCAACAGTTTTTGTTTTTCCAGTTTCTTCCAGAATCAGATTCTGAACAACTTTCCAGTAATAATCGCCATCCTTAAATTCGTTCAATCCTAATTCCGCATCAACAGAATTTTCAGATGCAGGAATTGTTCTGACAACATCCGTGAAATTAGTGTCTCGTGCAATTATTACCTGAGAATCATCAGACTTAATCTCATCAGACTTCCAGGCAAAAAATGACTTAACCTTAGTTTCTCCCTGATCATAGAAAAATCCTGAACCATCAGCAGGAAACATCTGTAAAGGAGAAGGAACATCTGTCAGCTTTGAAACGACAAATTTCATTGTCTTTGATTCACCATACCAGCCGATTCTGTTGATTGAATAATATGGAGTAACTTTCCAGAAATATATTCCCTCACTAATATTCGTGACAATTATGCTTTTTCCCTGTAATTCTCTCGTAAAATAATTAACTGAAAAATCTTCATAACGTGAAATTTCAATCTTATATCTGGAAGCAAAATCATTTCCTTTCCAGTTAAATGCCACCTTTGGTTTTTCATTAAAGTATCTGAACTGACTCCCATCTTCCGGATAAACAGGAACAATTTCATCAGCAAAATTAACAGTGAATTTTCCTTCAGATGCCTCAGATTCTTTACCCTCAGCATAGATTCTCCAGTATGTTGTTCCATCACCGCATGGCACGTCACATTTATTTGATTCCGTTATGTAATATGTATCTTCTACTTCTGAAAAATCATCTGTCTTTGAAATCTGAACAATTACTTTTCCAGCTGTATTTTCATTTTCAAACCATTCAAGATTTACATACGATTCCTTGTTTTTTTCGAACATGAGAATTCTCTGGTTTTCAGAAACAGATGAAACGGTTATTGGTTTTCTGGAAATACTTCCGTCACCATAAACTGTCATGGAATCACCGGAGCCATATTCTGTAACAAGACCATTGGCATCAACAAAAACAGCCTTTCCTGCTGACATGCAGATTCCAAGATTCTGCATTGACTGACCTAAAGATGCAGAGATTTTACTGCCCTTTTCAATAGTAAAATATTTTCCATCCGATGCATTAAGATTGATTGAAGTTAAACTTGATGTTGTATCAATATCTACATTTCCGTTTCCAACTGAAACATTCAACTCACCATCTTTACCCAAGGCAATCTGAACCATGGTATTTTCATTGAGTTCAATAACAGCACCGTCAGAAAAATATATTGTTGCAAGTGCAAGATCTGCGGTTCTTACTGTATCTCCATCATAAAGAGGAGAATTCTGCTGAACCCGTTCCCACAAAACACGATCATTGAATTTTCGCTGTGCAACCTTATATTTATAATTGACAGTTGCAATCTTGGTTTTATCTGTGCGTATTGATGAGGAATTTAAATCATAAAAAAATAGATACAGGCTTACCGCGCATATTGCCAGCAATCCTGCCACAACGCATGAATTAAGAAGCGCTGACGGCAATCTTGTTTTCTGACTCATCTAAGTTTACGCCTCCAAAATCAGGTTCTGCAATTCCAAGGAGTTTTCTAAGTTCATGAAGATCTTTTGGTCCACCTGGCCCAACCACATCAAGACAATCTTCATCTGCAATGAATGACGGATCAGCATTTCTATAGAATTTGTTCACGTCAAAATTCGGCATATTTACAACACCATAGAAATGCTGTTTTCCTTTTCCTTTAACTTCAAAAGCAACAGGAATTTTTTCTACTATTATTTCATTTTCAAGGTTTTCCTCAGAAATAGTAAAATCATTTTCCTCGCATCGTATGAAATCAAGTTTTAAAAGATCATAGGTATCCTGAGTTATGAGAATATCAGTACCACACGGCTTGTTTGAACTTTCTGTTCGGCTTGCAAGATTTACAGGATCTCCGATGGAAGTGAATTCCATTTTTTCCCAGGATCCCATGAATCCAACTGTAGCCCTTCCTGAATTCAAACCGCATCCAATTTTGATCTGAGGCTTATATGTTGAATCAGGAAGCCCTTCATTTTCCTGTGTAAAAAGCAAGGCATCCTTATTATATTTTCTAAGAGAATATCTCATGGCAACTGTTGCTATAATTGCAGACAAGGCATCCTGTTTTTTGTGAAGATCATGCTCATATTTTTTTGCAATCTTTTCAACATCATCATCAGGAAGATCCTCAAATGCAAGATTATCATTCCTGAGAACACCCCAGCATGCCATAATTGCATCGCCTTCAAACTTGTCAACTACACCACCGGTAATTGCAATGCACTGAACCATGCGGCTCATGTAATCATTCAGAAAGCCAATAATCTGAGCACCAGACTCTTTTCCGAACCTTGAATTGAACCCATCAGAAATTGCAGTAAAGCCTCGGATATCACTGAAGAAAATTGTAATATCTTTCAAATGAGGATCAAAATCAACTTCCTTTCTGATTACGGATCGAACAACCCCAATATTTGTAAGCCTGGTAATTGTATTCAAAATCTGACGTTCATTCTTTGTGGAACTTACAAGAACAGAAACTTCATCATGTGACTTAACCTTAAGCTTGTCAAAAAGCTCAGTATTGAAATTTGCATTGTTGATTTCATTTGCAACATCAGCAAGAAGTCTCAGAGGAACACTCAGGCTTCTTGAGAAGAACCAGACAATTATGATTACAACAGAAAGAATTGCAACTGTCAGATAAATATTTCGTCTTGTTGTAGCCCTGATTCCTTCAAGAACAATATCAAGCTCAACAGTTGTAATTACAATATTTTCTGAAGAATTGATTTTTTTCCATGCAACTATAACCTGCTTGTTTTCCTGATTCAATGCATAGAACTGGGCACTGGCAGACCCGTTTTCAACAATTTTTGCAAGAATCGGATCACTGGAAAGATTCTTTCCCTTCATCACATAATCATAATCAGAATGAACAAGAATATCTCCATTTTGATTCAGGAAGTAAGACGAATTAACTGTTCCGGAAGAGAAACTGTCATTAAGTTTTTCAGAATCAAAGAATGTAACAACGCTCTCAATTTCATTATTATGATTTACAACACTGTGAAATATGGCAATCACAGGAGAACCAAACACCTGGGATGCATTTTCAAGATGAACAACACCCGACTTTGACTGATTAATTGTTTTCTGAAATGCTGAAACATAAGCCAGTATATTTGATTCAGAAACATCATGAAGTGCAAAAAATTTTTCGTTGCAGAAAACCTTGTTTTTTTCAGGATAAACAACAGAACCAATTTCTGAGTAGTTTTCAAAAAATGATTTTACTGCTTCTGAAATCTCCATGAGGTCATCAACATTTTCCAGAGATGAAGCAAAATAACTTACGGCAGACATTACGAGACTAATGCGGCTTTCACACTCACCTGAAGTTCTGGTATTGATTGTAAGATTATTTTCCTCAGCATTTACTCTTGTATCTGCAGAAACAAAATATGAAACAAGAGTCGTAACACCGATGAGGGAAATTACCATTACAAGGGAAATGATTGTAATCAGTTTTGCTCCGATTGAAAATTTTACCTTTTGAGTTTTTGAGGATTCAGAATGAGATAATGAAAATGCATTTGAACGCTGAACATAAACTGGAGCAACCGGGGATTGCACTGCGCTCTGAGAAATTTTCTTTGCAGTATCTGGTTCAGCAAAATTATTCTCGCCATTGTTGTTAACATGGCTTTTTTTCCTACCCAACGGAATCTGCTTCTTAAGTTCCTTGACTTCTAGCCTGAGCTCAAGAATTTCCCTGTCTTTTATATTGCGTAATTCTGTGGCACTTAATACTTTTTTTCCTTTTGGATCTTCAAAAAAACCATAATCAAGTGCATTCGAGTCATTCTTTTTCATACATCAAACTCTAGGTAAAAAAATTATGACAGCGTGTCCTATAAAAAGACAGACCATCCCCGACTATTTATCGGCATAAACCGAAGTAAACTTTACCAAAATCTGATAAAAATAACAATTTATTAATAACTTTCACAAAAATAAAAACCCCCGGATAAAGTCCGAGGGTCATGAAAAAAGTCATTCCCGTGCACCAGCACAAGAATCTATTCTACACATTACAATCAATATACACTCAAAATCTGGGCAAGCTTTTCCTTTCCGATGATCTTCATAAAGTTTGCAAGACGTGGTCCCTGATCCTTTCCGATAAGGGCATGATACAAGGCCGTAAACAATGCCTTTGATTCAAGTCCCATTTCTGTAGCGATGTCATACATTGCCTGCTGGCATTCCTTATCAAGGGCATAAGTTCCAACCTTTGGAACAACTTCATCACGAACACGCTGAACAGCCTTGAGCATATCTCCAGTGATGTCTTCTGCTTTACTTCCATCTTTACGAATCTTGAAGCAGAAATCCGGTGCGCAGTCTGGTGCACTTTCGTTGATCCAGTACCATGCACATGCACAGCGGCGGCGAAGACATTCTTCCTGTTCCGGCTTTACATCACCGAGGGAAGCAATTACGGCATCAATATCCCCGTCATAAGTCTGGAGCAAAGTTGTCAAAAGTCTGAATGGTACCTGATATGGCTGAACCTTCGGCATTCCAGGCTCAATCTGAGAAAGTTCATAGATTCTCTTTTCACGCAGAAGAATTGATTCCTTCTTTGCAGGATCTTTTTCCTTTGGTTCTTCAAGTCCCCAAACAAGACGCTCAGTTTTATCGTATGCTTCGTAAACAGTAACAACATCAAGGTCAAAGCTGATTGAAAATTCATGGTCAACCTTATTCTGTGCAAAGATATAGCGGAGAACTTCAGGCTGATAAACTTCAAGTGCATCAATAAGGGAAATAACCTTACCCTTGGAAGATGACATTTTTCCAGGAACACCCTTGAGCTTTACAAAGTCATACTTCATTGTTACAGGTGCATCCCAGTTGTAAATTTTCTTTGAAACGAGTTTTGCTGTATCGTAAGATCCACCTGGAGAAATATGATCCTTTCCACCTGGTTCAAAGCAGACCTTTTCTTCATTCCATCTCATAGGCCAGTCAACACGCCAGCCAAGCTTAATTCCACCGAAATTTCGGATATCTACAGTTTCTTCGCAGCCACATTCACACTTATAGCTTACTCCGTATTCTCCGTCATAACCTGTGATTTCTGTTGTATCCTTGTTGCATTTTCCGCAGAAAATTGATGCTGGCCAGTAAACATCTTCTGCCTTCATCTTATGATCATCATCGCGGTATGTGTTAAGGCATTCCTTGATAAGTTCACGGTTCTGGAGAGCCTTCTTCATTCCTTCAACATAGCGATGTGCCTGATAGCGTTCTGACTGATAAAGAAATTCTGGATAAATTCCAACACGAGGAAGCTGCTTTTCAATATCAACCTCATGATGACGTGCATAGTTGGCATCACGACCAAATGTATCTGGTACAGAAGTGATTGGATAGCGAAGATATTTTTCGAGTACTTCTGGTTTTGGCATGTTTCCTGGAACCTTGCGGAATACATCATAGTCATCCCAAGAATAAATAAAGCGGACATTCTTGCCACGATCTCTCATTGCACGAACAACTAAATCAACTGTAATGATTTCGCGGAAGTTACCAATATGAACAGTTCCTGATGGAGTGATTCCAGATGCACATGTATAGGAATCCAAATCTCCCTTTTCCTTAATAATCTTAGCAGCCTGCTGGTCTGCCCAGTGGCATAATTCTTTAACATCTCTAGACATAATGCCAATAGTATAATGAAAAGAAAAATAAATTGGAATATCAACAACAAAGGTCAAATACAGGGAAAAATAAGAATCTGATTCAGAGCGTTATTTGTCAAGAATAATGATTTCAACTCGGCGGTTTTTTGCCATGCCTTCTTCTGTGTCATTTGATGCAACCGGAACCGCAGCACCAAAACCCTGAGTGAAAATATGGTACCTGTCCCTGACCTTTTCCTTTACAAAATAATCAGCAACTGCCTCTGCCCTTTCTTCACTGAGTTTCTGTCGTTCACGCTTTGATCCGGCAAGTGCTGTATGTCCGGTTACAAGAATATCATTATTGGGAAATTTCTGCAAAATTTTTCCAATCATATCAAGCTTCTGTTTTTCAGAATCAAGCAGCAATGAACTGTCCGCCTTGAACTTAATGTTTTCAAGGGAAATAACAAGCCCCTTGTCACTGCTTTTTACTGAAACATTTTCAATGCCAGAATCCTTGATGGACTTTTCAACCGAAGCCAGATTGTCCTTTGTATTGGATCTTTCAAATTCTGTAATCTCTGCATGTGCCGTTCCAGAAAACTCAAAAAGATTTCCCGATGTTGTTTGAATGAGAATCCTGAAAACTTCCGAATAATGATCAATACATCCCTTTTCATTGTCAAAGAAAATATATTCATCACTGTAACCAATGGTGGTAACAGGAACATTCTGAAGATAGAATTCATCAATGGAAAGGGGTGATACAAGTTTCATTGTGTATCGGACATTAATCACATGAAGATTAGATTCAGGATCAACGCCAAGATATTTATAGTCAGCTTCAAATGGAACAATAAAAGGCTTTTCAATATTAAAATGCTTTCTTAAATCATGACCCTCGTGACCACTGGCTTTCCAGGTGTCTCCAGGCTTTACCTTATTATCTGGAAAAGAAGGAACATCACGGACTGTAGGCATAAAATAAGTGTCCGAAATATTGTAAACACCCTTAGGACTTCTTGTGAAAACGCTCTTGTATTCCTCACCATAATGAAGGGCACTACTTGAAAGCATTGAAGTTGAATCTTCCGATGTCATGAAAACTGCATCATGAACACCACTGCCATCCTTTTCAACATCAGTGACTTCACAAGTCACGCGGTTTACTATTGTTGCCTTGTGATCATATCTTCTGTTTACAAAAACATCTTCATTTACTGTTGAAAGGATTCTATACAGATCTCCCTTTGAATACTTGAATCTCAACTCAACAGCCGGAGTGTCAGTCGTGAGATTGGACAAGCTGGGATTAATTGATGCTGATGAATTCAAAGTCTGTGACCGCGTCTGTGAAAAAGCATAAATCGAAACAAGAGATAAAAAAGTACAAAGCAGGATTTTTTTCATTAACTCACCTTCATTAAAAAAACAATTTCATCAACATTTAGTTACTGATATAATAAATTCCATCTATGGAAATTTCAACACTAACAGAAAACAACACTACATTTTTGATTTTTTGCGGAATCATCCTTATAACAGGTTTTATTCTGGGGCGTCTTCTTCAGAAACTTATTGACTTGAAAAATCTATCATCAGTGAAAAAAGAAACTCTGAAAAAAAGCAGGGCTATTCTGGGCGGACAATTTGCAGAACAGATTGCACCTTACCTGCCGGAATTTCCATGCAACCCGGGAGACGTGACATTCATCGGAAAACCAATAGATTTCATTGCATTTCCAGGAAGTGCCGAAGGAAAAGAAATTAACGAGATTTTATTCATTGAAGTAAAGACTGGAAACAGCAAGTTAAGCGAGCGTGAACGGCAAATAAAAAAAGCAGTTGAGGCAGGCCATGTTAAATACATTGTCTATAACCCGTCATGACTGTTCCCGCGGCCATTCCTTAGGTTAACAAAAAAATAATCACAAAGCCCCCTTGTTTTGAAGAAAAGAAAAATTAACCGCTCCAGCTAGAAATATATGAAGCGGTTATAATTTTATGACATTGCAAAACAGTAATTTACTTTGATTGCATAAAGAATTATCCAACCAATGTTTCTTTTGCATTTACATTCATATTATGAAATGCGTAGCTATAAAATATTTCCGCTACATCACGAAGAGGTTTTCTGATTTTTAAGCCCATTGCATAAGCAAATTCATTGGCAGCCTTTGTAGCTTCTGGATTCCAAAGTTTTGCATTTTCAAGATTTATAAAAACAGCTTTTTCGGTCTGTGCAATTGCATTTATATGAGCATTCATAAGTGCCAATTTTTTGTTTCCTGCAGGATTATTTATGGAAATCAACGCAATTCTACAATCTTTATTCACCGCCTTTATTTCATCAAGCAAAGTAAGATAATAATTATCAAAAGCTGCAGAATCATTCTGGAATAAAGAAATATCATTTTCTCCAAGATGAATGATTATTCCTTCTGGAATCATTTTCGCAATATTTTTCTTAAAATATTCCAAAGCTGCAGGCAACGTAATATTTTCACAACTCTTATTGTAAATATCAAAATTAAAATTATATTCTCTTGATAAATCTGCAACCGGAATATTTTTATCCAGACTGCCTCCAAACAGAATAACAGCGTTCTTATTTTCTACAAAAGATTTTTCTCCATTAATCAATTCATCCAAAGAATTTGTATAATTAAGTTTTATTTCTTCCTTAGCCCTTTCAATATCTTTTATCTCAAGCTTCTTAATCTTTATGTTTTTACTTCCTGAAGATTTTTTATCAAGCCTTTTATTTCTGATATAAACAAAAACATTTGCAGAAACAATAGCCAGATTCAAAAAATAAACACCAAGAACATAATTTAATTGATTGTTTATAATCTTTGCAGAAATGCCTGCAATATAACCAGTAATTATTAAAATTATAAAAGCTAAACTTGTCCCCCTTGCAGTTTTTGCCCTGTAAGCCTTTACTACATTCAAAGGCCATGAAAAACCAAAACATACCAGCATTCCAGCTTCCAAAAGATGAGCTAAATTCATTTCTTACACTCCTTTTAAACTACTTATAAAATAGTTTTTATTTAGTAATCAGACTGAAACACTACTATCAAGCAGTTCTCAATCTTTTTATTACAACAACATCATAGCAATCAGACAAAATATCTCAATTTTTTGAAAGAAAAGAATTTTATTTTAACCAATCAGATTTTTTTTACTTACAAAAGTTCCTTATTTTTTTATTTATGATAAACTTAAAATATGAAAAAAAAGAATCTCGGCAATCTCAATTCCATTCGCAAAGCTATTCAGCGGATTCAGCTTATTCTTATTATTTCCATTACAATTTTTTTAAGCATTGGCGGTTTTTTTATCAACCTGAATATCAACAACAAAACTTTGAATCAAAATCTTCAGAATACTGCAGAACTTATTACAAGGCTTTATTCTTTTTCCAGAGATTTTTCTCAAGAGGATTTATGCGATTATATGGACAAAGTCGTTCAAAACCTGTCTGACGTAGATATCATCTCCATTATTGGATTAGACAGCATTCGAAAATATCATACACATCACAACTTAATAAATACAAAATATCACGGAACAATTCCTGATTTTAAAAACCACCAGAACAATTATTACACAGAAAGCAATATCGGTCCTTCTGGCCCCCAACTAAGAACCTATGCCGCAGTTTATGATTCCCAGGGTGATTATAGCGGCTTTATAATGATAATCCGCCTTAAAACTTCTATTTCTGCAATTACTACACATATACTCATATTATTTCTCATTGTTACTCTTTCCGCTATTATCATTGAAATTGCAATTTCAGGATTTTTCTCACGCAAAATAAAAAAAGAATTTCTAGCCTTTACAGAAGATTTTGAAGGTACAAAATTTCTTGTAGATTCAATGAGAGCAAACAATCACGACTTTACAAACAAACTCCATGTAATTTTAGGATTAATTCAGATTGGACAATACGATAAAGCAGTTTCTTATATTCAGAACATTTCAATAATCCAAAGAGAAACAATTAGCAAAGTTATGAATTCCATTGAAAACCCTTCTTTCGCAGCCTTAATCGTAGGAAAAATAGCACGTTCATCAGAATGCAATGTAAAATTCATTTTGAACGAAGGCTCGTGTTTAAAAAATGAAGACATTTCTATACCTTCCGAAGCTCTTGTTACCATAACCGGAAATCTTATTGATAATGCACTGGACTCTATGAACAAGGATACATCAAAAAATGAAAAAGAACTTTCGCTGGGAATATACACAAGACCAGGTGAACTGCTGATTATCGTAAAAGACACAGGAACAGGCATTCCAGAGGAAATAAAAGATAAAATTTTTGAGAACGGATTTTCCACAAAAGGCCCAGGACGAGGAATCGGTCTATATCACACAAAGCAGCTTGTATCCAGTCTTGGAGGAACAATTACAGTTGAATCACAGGTTGGAACAGGAACCTGCTTTATGGTAAATTTATAAAAAAACAATTTTATGTAAGAAACGCAAATAAAATATAAACAAAAATTAATGTTCGCAGGAGTTCATAAATAGATGAATTATTCTGTCTTAATAGTAGAAGATGATCCAATGGTTTCTATGATAAACGAACAATATGTTCTTAAATGCCCAGATTTTATAATAGCAGGAACTTGCCGTAACGGACAGGAAGCAATTGAATTTCTAAAAACCCAGAAAGCAGATTTAATACTTCTTGATGTTTTTATGCCTGTTATGAATGGCGTTGAAACCTTAAAAAAAATCCGTGAATTACAGATTTCTTCAGACGTAATTATGATAACAGCTGCAAACGACACAACCACAATAGAAGAAACAATGCATCTTGGTGTTTTAGATTATTTAATCAAACCTTTCGCTTATGAGCGCTTCAATGTTTCTCTTCAAAAGTTTAAAAATAAAATGCACGTCATGGAAGGAAATCAAAATCTTGACCAGAAAAGCCTGGATTCGCTGATTTCAAACAAAACAACTTTTTCAATATCAGAAGATGCAGACATATTACCAAAAGGTATTCAAAAGACCACATTATCTCACATTCAAAATTATTTTAATCAAACCCTAAACTGGCAATCAGTTGACATGATTGCAGACGCACTTGGAATATCCGTAGTTACAACCCGCAACTATCTTAACTATCTTGTAAAAAAAGGCTTCATTCTGGAAGACATAAACTACAACACAGGCGGAAGACCAAGTATGCTCTATAAAAAAAATAATGCTATTAAATAAGTAACAAAAAAAATCACAAAGCACCCCTTGGTTTGATTATCGGTCGGAGCAAATCACTTGCGTGATTCACTCCTCCTTGGTTTGATTACCGGTCGGAGCAAATCACTTGCGTGATTCACTCCTTCTTGGTTAGATTACCGGTCGGAGCAAATCACTTGCGTGATTCACTCCTTCTTGGTTTGATTATCGGTCGGAGCAAATCACTTGCGTGATTCACTCCTCCTTGGTTTGATTATCGGTCGGAGCAAATCACTTACGTGATTCACTCCTCCTTGGTTTGATTATCGGTCGGAGCAAATCACTTACGTGATTCACTCCTCCTTGGTTTGATTATCGGTCGGAGCAAATCACTTACGTGATTCACTCCTCCTTGGTTTGATTATCGGTCGGAGCAAATCACTTACGTGAT